>JAEEGL010681723.1_pt1 | contig 33012 bp, 24 predicted proteins | sample 9134231 | NCBI WGS metagenome assembly JAEEGL01 (sample SAMN16246548, study PRJNA631951) | gut metagenome | biome: gut microbiome; feature: rumen; material: fiber-attached | host: Bos | place: Iran: Karaj | collected 2018-10
TGGGACAAACTTGCGCCCCTACTGGAACCGAGACGGTCACCACACCATTGAGGAGCAGTTGCGGCTGGCACTGCAGCAATATTCTGCGCTGCGCAAGCGGTGTGACCAGTTTGATGCCGAACTGATGGAGCTGGCTACCCGGGTGGGTGGACGAGAGTATGCCGAACTTTGTGCATTGGCTTACCGACAGGCCATCTCTGCTCACAAATTGGTTGAGTCGCCTGATGGCGAGCTGCTGTGGTTGTCAAAGGAGAATTTCAGCAACGGCTCGATTGGCACCGTTGACATTACTTATCCGTCGTCACCATTGTTCCTGCTCTATAATCCCCGTCTGGTCGAGGGCATGATGAACCATATCTTTGACTATAGCGAGAATCGCGGTTGGACAAAGCCATTCCCGGCTCATGATGTCGGTACTTATCCGTTGGCCAACGGTCAGACTTATGGCGAGGATATGCCAGTCGAGGAGGCAGGTAATATGCTCATCCTGACTGCAGCGCTGGCGGTGGTCGAAGGCAATGCCAACTATGCGAAGCGTCATTGGGAAGTGCTCACCACATGGGCCGAATACTTGTCGCAGTTTGGACTGGATCCTGCCAACCAGTTGTGCACCGATGACTTTGCCGGTCATTTGGCGCATAACACCAACCTTTCCATCAAGGCTATCTTAGGTCTCTATGGCTACGGTTATCTGGCTCAGCAATTGGGCAAGGCCGATGTAGCAAGCCGCTATCAACAGATGGCGCGCGACATGGCAACCGAATGGGAGCGTATGGCAAATGACGGTGATCACTACCGGCTCACTTTCGACCGTCCAGGCACATGGAGCCAGAAGTACAACTTGGTGTGGGATCGTGTGTTGGACTGGAACATCTTTGACCCGCAGATTGCAAAGACCGAGGTGAAATACTATCTGACCAAGCAAAACCCCTTCGGTCTGCCGCTTGACTCGCGTGAGACCTATATGAAGATAGACTGGCTAGTGTGGGCCGCATCGCTGGCTGATGAACGAGCAGATTTTGAGTCGTTGGTGCATGGACTTTATCGTCAGGTTGACAGGACACGCTCACGTGTGCCGTTGTGTGACTTGGTGCGCACCACCAATGCCGACAAGTGCGGCATGCAAGCTCGCTCGGTCGTGGGTGCATTCTTCCTGCCCTTGCTGCAGCAACACTTGCATTAGCGCGGCACTACAACGAGCAGAATAACGAGACCAGGAAGGGCACACTGAAGTCGACTAGAAAGCCGTGGAACATCGACAGGATGACATATTCCTGTCCACAGCATCGTGTGATGATGGGAAGGGTGGTGTCCATGGTGGTGGCACCACCAGCCGAGATGGGGGCGAGTCGCCCAAACCATCGCACCATCAGCGGCGCGCCCAATAGGGTAATAACTTCACGCAGGATATTGGCAAGCAAGGCGACCGTACCAAGTTCCGGCCCGTGATACTGTGTGATGATGACGCTCGAGAGGGAGTAGTAAGCAAATCCTGATCCTACGGCGAGGCATTCGGTGAGTGAGCGGTGCGGAAGAGCGAACGCGATTACCGCTGTGCCGGCCAAAGTGCCGATGATCGTCATCAACGGGAGTAACAACAGAAGCGGGTTAAGTTGTTTGAAACGTCGCAGCATCTGCGTGTCGTTGCCCACGCTGAAACCCACGGCAAAGATAAGTGCGCATAGGGCGATGAAGCTCCATTGGTTGATGTCGATGTCGGCGGGAATCCAGTGCAACAGACCCACGGCAATTCCCAACGCAAAGAACCCAACAATGATGAGGCTACCTTTCATGGTTGCCCTCCTTTCTTTTTATGCTGTACGACTAGCCACAACGCCCAGGCTAGCGCGATGCTCCCCGCCAGTCCGCCTACGCAGAGTACGACAGCTTCGATACCCAAGTCACCCAAACGACCAATCACTTGCGGGTTCATCCCCACCTCTACACCCAGACAAAACAGCAAGGCCCAGATCAATACTGTGATGACCTGAGAGAGCATCGGAAACTGCCGGCGGCGAAACAGCCATCCAACCCCGATGCCACTAAACATGATGGCGACAATGGTGAACAATTAATTAAGAATTAAGAATTAAGAATTAAGAAGGTCAGTCTAGTGCCTTTAGTTTATCTAGTGCCTCTAGATCGTCTGGTGAAATAAAATTAGGCGCCGATTCCAATGGAATCAGCGCCTAAGGTCTGAGGTCGCAAGCGGACTCGAACCGCTGTACCTGGTTTTGCAGACCAGTGACTAAACCACTCATCCATGCGACCAATTTCGAAATGCGACTGCAAAGGTACGCACTATTTTTGACTCCACCAAATCAATGGCAACATTTTTTAGAATTATTTTCATCGCAACACTGTGGGGTATGCTGACCAATATGACTGCACTGCTCACGCAATTTGCATGACGAACAGGGATTTAACTGCGTCTTCCGTCCCCGCAAGGTGCGATATACCGACCGCAAAGCAACCCCTACAGCAACAGCAACAATTACCAGTGCGATGATGTTTTGTATCATAGTTAATGTGTTTTGGCCCATCGGTATATGGGTAAAGTGAAATATTTGTGAAGAATCTGTGCCAGAATGATGGAAACTATAATGATGATAATTCTGGTGAGTGTGCCGTCCAACCAGGCAATGTGAAGCCAAGCAATCGCTTTTTTGGTGCCTGTGATGACCAGATACTGAAAAATGTAAATCTCAAAACTTAATTTGCCCACATACTGCAAGGGCCGGACGGACAACAAGCGTGAGACAATTCCTTTGCTAGATTGCAACATGGCGAGACACAATGTGGTGAGTGCGGCTGGGGTCAGCCACCAGAAACCAAAGACGTGTTTCATCCCTCGTGTGCCGACGATGACGTAAAAAACTACCACAATCAATACAACCAGTTCGATGCCGCTTGCCGCGCCAGAACCCAACTTTCGCGGATGTGACTGATAGATCTTATAGATTAGCATGCCGAACATAAACTCTACCAGGCGCATTGGAGGGAAGGTGTGCGTCAGGAACTTGTAGGTTCGTATGTCAAATTGAGCGGCAATGATGTCGAAGGCGGCAACTGCCAGAAGCAGGATAAGTAAGATGGTTGCAGTGTTGTGGCGCTGGTACCATCGCTCGATGAATGGAAACAGGGCATAGCAGAACACCAGCGAACTGAGGAACCAAGCCACGCCGTTGTAGGAATAAGCGACATACAGGCTGGGAACATAGCTTTGCAGCAACAAGATGTGCAATGGCAGATCCCACCGCCATGTCCATGCCCCGAAGATAATCACCAATGCCAGCGAAAGCCAATAGAGAGGGACGAACCGGGCAAGGCGGTGTGTCATGAAACGAGCCCAACGGTGTTGGGTGACAGGCTCGGACATAGGGTGGTGCAAAGACATGAAAAAGCCGCTGAACACAAAGAGTGTCCCCAAAAAATAGCCGATGGGGTAGTTCGAAAACGGCATGCCGGTGTGGTACATCACCACGCCAAACACAGCAACGGCTCGCAAACCGTTCGCCGATTGAATCTCTTGTCTTTTGCTTTTCTCAAATGACTTCACGCTGCACAGTTGTTTTAGCTACTTTTTCAGTCTCTTGAGCTGGGCGTTGAGTTTGGCGGGCGTGAGGTCGGCGGGGTAGTCAGTGAAGGGGAATACTGTCTGGCAGCCATTGCGGAACTCGCTGCAGCCGAAGCCAGTGCGACCCTTGACCATGTGGCCGCGGCCGCAGACAGGACAGATAACCTGCTCAAATTTGGTGATGCGTGGAGCGCGTGGCTTCTTCTCGCCTTGAGCCGCGCCACTAGCTGGGGCTTTGGGAGATTTAGGCGCATCCTGCTCGACGATGATGGCGGGGCCGCTATTGTCCCGAAGCACGTTGAGCACAATCTCACCCACCATCTGTTTGAGTTCGTCGAGGAACTGCTGGGCGCTGTATTCGCCGCGCTCAATCTGGCGCAACTTGCGCTCCCACAGGCCCGTGAGTTTGGCACTCTTGAGCAGAGGCTCCTTGATGGTGTCAATGAGTTGGCATCCAGCAGTGGTGGCGCTCAGGCTCTTGCGCTCCTTGCGGATGTAGCGGCGGCGAAACAAGGTCTCGATGATGGCGGCACGCGTCGAGGGACGACCGATGCCGTTCTCCTTCATCGCGTCGCGCAGCTCGTCATCATCTACGGTCTTGCCGGCGGTCTCCATGGCGCGAAGCAGCGTGCCCTCGGTGTAAGGCTTAGGTGGCTGCGTACTCTTCTTGAGCAGCGACGGCTCGTGCGGCCCGGTCTCGCCCACGGTCATCTGCGGCATGGTGCCGTTGTCGTCATCGTCCTTGCCCTTGTTCTCTTCGTCGACTTTCTCCTTTTTATATATAGCACGCCAGCCGTCCTTGAGGATGACCTTGCCTGTGGCCTTGAACTCATAGTCGCCGATAGTTGCCATCACCGTGGTGGTGGCAAACTCGCAGTCGGGGTAGAATGCGGCGATGAAACGCTTGGCAACGAGGTCGTAGACCAACTTTTCCTCGCGGCTTAGCGCCACCGTACGCGGGTCGACGTTGGTGGGAATGATGGCGTGGTGGTCGGTGACTTTGCTGTTGTCAAACACTTTCTTGCTCTTGGGCAGCTTGGGCAAAGCCAGCACGGGGGCGGTGAGAGGCGCATAGGGTGTCATCGCCCGCATGATGTCGGGAATCTTCGGGTAGATGTCGTCGCTCAGGAACGTGGTGTCGACGCGCGGATAGGTCGTCACCTTTTTCTCATACAGCGACTGGATGAGCCGGAGCGTCTCTTCGGCGGTATAGCTGAACTTCTTGTTGCACTCCACCTGCAGACTAGTCAGGTCGAACAGTCGCGGTGGGGCCTCCTTGCCGTTCTTGGTCTCGATGCTGCTGACCGTCAGGGGTAACTCCTTGATATGCTCTATAACTAGGCTGGCGTCACCCTCGGTCTTGAAGCGCCCCTTGGTGGAGTTGAACGTCACGCCGCGGTACAGGGTCTTTATTTCCCAGAAATCCTCGGGCACGAAATTCTCAATCTCCCGTTGGCGCGCGACAATCAACGCTAGGGTGGGGGTCTGTACGCGCCCAATGCTCAGCACATTCCGTGACTGGGCATACTTCTGTGTGTAAAGCCGCGTGGCATTCATGCCCAGCACCCAGTCGCCGATGGCGCGCGACAGGCCGGCATAGTAGAGGTTGTCGAAGTTGGCGGCGGGCTGCAGGTGCTGGAAACCCTCGCGGATGCTCTCGTCCGTAAGCGACGAAATCCATAGGCGTTGCACGGGCTTTTGGCACCGTGCTTTCTGGTAGACCCACCGTTGGATGAGTTCGCCCTCCTGTCCGGCATCGCCGCAGTTGATGACCTCGTCGGCGTCGGCGATGAGCGTCTCGATGACATGGAACTGCTTACGGATGCCCTCGTCATCCTTGAGTTTGATGCCGAACTTGGGCGGAATCATCGGCAGGGCACTCAGGCTCCACCGCTTCCACAGGTCGGTGTAATCGCCCGGCTCCTTCAGCTCGCACAGGTGTCCAAAGGTCCAGGTCACCTGATAGCCGTTGCCCTCGTAGTATCCGTCACGCCGCGTCGTCGCCCCCAGTATCGAGGCGATATCCTTAGCAACGCTCGGTTTCTCTGTCACACAGACTCTCATTCGTCGATTTTGTTAGGTGTCACTTCTTGTTTTGCCACTCGAAGCGGAAGGTGAAGTCCTCACCCATCATAGGAATGGTGACCTCGAGGTTGTCGGTCTTCTCGTGTTTGATGTGGAAGTAGCCCAGGTATTCCTGTCCTTGACGGATCGTGTTGGGCTTGATATATGATAATTCAAGCATCTCGCGCTTTGCGTTCTGCTCCTCAATCATGCCAGCGGTGATGGCAGCCGAGCCCAAGGCGACTGTGGCGGTGGCAAAGCCACCCATGTCACGGCTGTGATAACGGCTGCGGTAGTGGTCGGTGGGATAGTAGGGGTGATAACTGTGGCGTGCAGGGTGCCAACCGTTCTGGCGTGGAGGTGGAGGTGGCGAGTGGCGTCGGGCGTCATTGTCAATCTCTGCTTCGGCATATGCCACGGCGGCGGTGACAAGCACTTCGGCGGCAACCGTGAAGATGCGTGTCCAGGTCTGACTCGACTTGACCTTATTCATATAGTCTTCGGCACTAAGCACTTTCATGTCGACGGTTTTCTTCTTTTTAGGGAGGAACGACTTGGCAGTGATGCGTGCCGGATCGAGCAAGACATCCTTCTGACTATAGTTCTGTACGTCAAGGTCTACGGTATAGTACTTGCCATACTCGTTGGTTTGCTGCATGTGTGCGGTGACCATCACTCCCTTGTAGGCGATATACTGCACTACCGCGCCATCCTCGACCCAGAAACCATGCTCCTTGACGGGGAAGTCCTTGACCCATGCGTCATAGTCAATCACATCAGATTTCTCGCAGGTGTCGGCTTCGACTTCATAGAAGTTGAGCGCGCGTGGGTTGGTCTCGCTCTCGACAATGTCGAGCACCTGGTCAATTGGCACTTTCTCAAACTCCAATGCGAATCGATGCTCCTGGTCAGGCTTGAGTACGAGTTGGTGGCTGTGGTCCTCGTCGCTCAGTGGCATGTTATAACTGTTGAGCAGTCGGTAGACGTGGTTGAGCGTGTCACGCACCACGATGTCTTCGAATACGTTCATAAATGGCTTTCCGTCGTTTTGCATCTCGAAGTAAAACACGGTGCTGTTGTCCAGTTGGTCAACTTGCACCAGTCGAGTGGAAAACGGGCGCTTTGAGCACCACAGGTGGCTATACTGTGCCATGGCGGCAACACTTGCCATCATGGCCATCACGAGAATGATTGTTCTTGTTTTCATTTCAAAATCTAGAATCTGTTATCTATAATCTATATTTTGCTTTTGCTTCATCCCACAGGGCGTCCATTTCGGCTAGGGTCATATCGCGTAGCTGGCGGCCCTGCTCCTTGGCGCGGGCCTCAATGTAGTTAAAGCGGGCGATGAACTTGCGGTTGGTGCGCTCCAGGGCGTTGTCGGGACGCACGCCATAGAGACGGGCGGCGTTGACGATACTGAACAGCAGGTCGCCAAACTCCTTCTCTTCGTCAACCTGATCGCCGCGCCGAATCTCGGCTTCGACCTCAGCGAGTTCCTCCTTTACCTTGTCCCATACATCCTCTCGCTGTTCCCAGTCAAAGCCCACATTGGCGGCCTTCTCCTGGATGCGCTCGGCCTTGATGAGCGAGGGCAGCGTCTTGGGCACACCGCTGAGCACGGTCTTGTTGCCGTCCTTCTCGCGCGTCTTGATTAATTCCCAGTTCTGAAGCACCTCGGCGGCATCTTTTGCCACTTGTTCGCCATAGACATGTGGGTGGCGGAAGATGAGTTTGTCGCACAACGAGTTGCACACGTCGGCGATGTCAAACTGGCCCTTTTCGTCGCCAATCTTGGCATAAAATACGATGTGCAGCAGCACGTCGCCCAGTTCCTTGCGGATTTCGGCGGGCACATCGTTAAGGATAGCCTCCGACAGTTCCATCGTCTCTTCTATGGTGTTCTCCCGCAGGCTTTCGTTGGTCTGCTCGCGGTCCCACGGGCACTTTGCGCGCAGGGTATCCATCACGTCGAGCAACCGCTCAAACGCCTTCAGTTTCTCTTCTTTGCTATTGTTGGGCATGGTTCGAATTGGTTTTGGACTGCAAAATTAGTGCAAGTTGAGAGAAATGCCAAATTTATTTGAGCATTTCCAAAACGCCGCCTAATTTATCCAAAATTAGCATTTTCTCGTCAATGTGACAAATAATTGGCACCAATGTACAATTTTTTGTACAAATCTTTGGGGCTTTGTCCAAAAAGCATTACCTTTGCACGTTCATTCTAAAATAATATAAGCAATGACAACATTATCAGTAGGTGATTTCAGAAGCAACCTTGCAGCTTCTCTCAATCTAGTAGATCAAGGAGAGCAAATATTTCTTCGTCGCCATAACAAGATTTATGCGATTGTTTTAGTCGATGAAGACGATTTGTCAGTTACACCGCAGATGGCCGAAAAGTTGGCTAATGCTCGCAAGGAATTTCAAGAACGAAAGACACTGGTGTTTGACAGTGCTGCCTCTGCGCAGCAATGGATGGATGAGCTATGAGTTATCGCATTGAGTTCTCTTAAGAAGCACAGCGCGTCATATAAAAATGGAAGAAGTCCAATCCCAATTCATTTAGGAAACTATATCGACTTCTTCCCGAACTGGAAGAGCATCCTCGCACAGGAACAGGTCATCCCGAACCCCTCAAGGGTGGCAATGGTGTGACTTATTCTCGGCGTTTGTCTGGACAGGACCGTGTGATTTATGATATCTACGACTATGTAGTCACTGTATTGGTGGTTTCGGTAGAAGGACATTATGATGACAAATGAGCTATGATAGACTATCACACCATCATTGAGCAATATTACACGCCAGGGACAGCACTCTACGACACCCTGGTCATCCACAGCCAGCAAGTGGCAGATCTGGCGGTGCGCCTGGCGGTGCGTTACAACGACCTTCATCCTGCAGTTGACCCGCTTGACATCGACTTCGTGCGCGAGGCGGCGATGCTGCATGACATCGGCATGTTCCGTACCGACGCTCCAGGCATTCACTGTCACGGTACCGAGCCCTATATCCGCCATGGCATATTGGGAGCCGAACTGCTGCGCCAGCACGACTTGCCGCGACACGCCCTCGTGTGCGAGCGCCACACCGGCACCGGCCTCTCGCTTGACGACATTGTCAGCCAGAACTTGCCCCTGCCACACCGTCAGATGCTCCCCGTCACCATGGAGGAAAAAGTCATCTGCTATGCCGATAAGTTCTTTAGCAAGACCCACCTCGGTGAGGGTGCCCGCACCATCGACCGCGTTCGCCTTTCTCTCGCCAAGTTCGGCCCTGCCACCATTGACCGCCTCCAAGAACTCACAGCTCTCTTCGGTGTCCCCATAACCTCCTAAAGGGTGGACTTCATTAAAATGCTTATTCATTAAAAAAAATATCACAATGGAACAATTTGATGCAAAATTAGTGAAAGACCAGGTGGTTCAATGGATTCGCGACTGGTTTGAAGAGAACGGCAAGGGTTGCAATGCGGTCCTGGGTGTGTCGGGTGGCAAGGACAGTAGTGTCGTCGCCGCACTGTGTGCCGAAGCGTTGGGCAAAGACCGTGTCATCGGCGTGACCATGCCCAACGGCGTTCAGAAGGACATCGACGACAGTATGCGCCTCATCAACCATTTGGGCATACGCCACTGCAACGTGAATATCGGCGATACCTACCAAACGCTGATGGAGGCAGTGAAGGAACAATTGGGCACGTTGGGTGTCGATGTGAGCAACCAGACCATTATCAATATGCCACCGCGTCTGCGCATGACGACGCTATATGCTGTCTCGCAATCGCTGAACGGTCGTGTCGCCAACACCTGCAACCTCTCGGAGGACTGGGTGGGATACTCGACGCGTTATGGCGACGCCGCCGGCGACTTCTCGCCCCTGGGCGGACTCACCGTCCGCGAGGTTATCGCCATCGGCAAAGAACTCGGCCTACCCATTGACCTGGTAGAGAAAACTCCCTCCGACGGCCTCTGCGGCAAGAGTGATGAGGACAACCTCGGTTTCACCTACGCTGTGCTTGACCGCTACATCCGCACCGGCGAGTGTGATGACCCCCATGTGAAAGCACTCATTGATGGCAAGCATGTGAAGAACCTGTTCAAACTCAAGCCGATACCGCATTTTGAGTACTGCCCGGAATAACCGCGAATTACGCGAATAGTTATTGTTTGAACCACGAATCACGCAAAACCTTTTAGGCGTTTGGCGTCGTTGAGAGTTGTTTTGCGTGGTTCGCTTTTTTATTCTCATACGCTCAAATGTAAAAAAATCTAAAAAATTGGCATTGTTAATTAAAATATTCGTACCTTTGTGACAAAGTAATTTAATTGACATTTGCTTATGAAAAAGTTGTTACTCCTATCGATGGGATGCGTCGCGCTGTGGGGCGCGGCCCAGCAGGTGACCGTCGTCGAGCGCACGCGCCTGCTGCAAGACGTGGAAGGTCCTGCCTACCATCCCGTACTCAATGTCGACGGTTCGCGCCTGCTCTTTGCTAGTGGTGAGCAATTCGGCTTGAAGATGTATTCCTATGACGACAATGTGGTGACGCGCGTCAGCGATGAGGCGGGAGCCGGCATCGATGCCTTTTGGGGCGGAGACGGCAAGGCCTATTATGTGACGCAGGAGCGTCGCCAGAACAACCTGGTCTTCCGCACTGGCCATTGCTATGACGTGGCGGCGCAGCGGTCGCAAGTGGTGCTCGAGGCGCAGCATGGCGCGGTACGCCCCATGCCCGCGACGCGTGGCGCAGCGTTGCGCGGCAACGCAAGCTACGTCAGTGGCAAGTCGTTGGGTACGGCGGTGACTACCCAAGGCAGTGAGGTGGTGTTGACCGTAGGCAGCAAGGAGCGCCGCTTCACACCTGTGGACTCTGATGCCGGTTACCTGTGGGCGAGTCTGTCGCCTGACGGACAACGCGTGGCATTCTTTGCAGCCGGATCGGGCATCGTTGTGATGGACCTCAACGGTAACGTGTTAGCGCAACTGGGCAACTATGAGATGCCTTGTTGGCTCAACGATGACTACCTGGTGGCACAAAACGCTACCGACGATGGTCACCAGTTCACCTCGTCACAGATTATCCTGCTCAAGGCCGACGGTACTTTCCGTCACGAACTGACTCGGCCCACCTCGATGACCATGCAGCCCACCTGTGGTGGCGGAAAAATTGTATACACCACCATTGATGGCCAACTGCACCAAATGAAAATCCAGATTAACCCCTAAACTGCACGACAATGAAACCGATGAACTTCAAAACCATCCTGGCGATGCTCGTGGCAGTCATGGGCATCCACTGTGCGCTGGCTCAACAGCCGCATGTCTATATCAACCCCGGTCACGGCGGACACGATGCCGATGACCGCAACGTGGTGGTGCCGCCGTTTGCTCAAGGCGATACGATGGGCTTCTGGGAGTCGAACTCCAACCTGTGGAAGGGCTTTGCCCTGCGGGAGATGCTCAAGAAAAAGGGCTACAAAACCAGCATCTCACGCATCCGCAACCGCACTGCCGATGACCTGAATCTGTCAACTATCGTGGCATTGTGCAACTCCAGTGGGGCGGACGTATTCTACTCCATCCACAGCAATGCAACAGGCGCAGGAGAGCACTACCGCATCAACTTCCCGCTGGGACTGTATCGTGGCTACACGGGGTCGCCCATCGTGCCCGGCAGCGACCAACTGGCCAAGGACTTGGGTGTCTATCTCCTCGCCAACCAGAGTACGGTGTGGAGCGAGAACAACTACCGCATCGCTGGCGACTGGACTTTTTATCCTGACTGGAACAACCAGGGCTTGGGCGTGTTGCGTGGCAACAATGCCGTGTCGATGCTCGACGAAGGCTCGTTCCATGACTATTACCCCGAGACTTACCGCCTTATCAACCACGACTATGACTGGGTTGAGGGCTTTAACTTCTCGTTGGGTGCCGACCGTTACTTTGGCCGTTTGGAGAACTACAGCGACGACTTTGAGGGCATCATAACGGGCAACCTGCGCGATGACCGTTTGTTGCGCAATGTAACCTGGGTGTTGCTGGGCGATGACAAGCGGCAGCCCATCAATGGCGCAACTGTACGCCTGATTGACAGTGAAGGCAATGTGGTGCAGACCACCATGACCGACAACATTGAGAACGGTATCTACCTATTTAAATATGTGAAGCCCGGCACTTATACTGTTGAGGCAAGTGAACCAGAGCATTTCACCCAGACCAAGCAGGTGGTGGTTGCATCCAATGCGCCCACCTACTGCAACTTTGACCTCAAGCGTGTGCGCAACACACCGCCCGAGGTGCTCAGTTACTCGCCGGTTTGGAGTGAGGGCGATCCCGCCGAGCTTTGCGTCGAGCCTATCGTCCTCCAGTTTAACTGGGACATGGACATCGAGGCTACCGAGGCCGCTCTGGAGATTGAACCAGCAGTCGAGGGCACATTCCGCTGGGAGGACACAAACTATCGCATGGTATTCACGCCTGTTGATGCCTACCAGACTAATACACTCTATACCGTCACATTGCACAAGAGTGCCTGCCATGGAGGCGGCACGCCCATGGAGCAAGACTTTACTTTCCAGTTCCTGACGCAGAGCCGCAGTCATCTCAACACGCTGGCGTTGTGGCCGCGCGAAGACTGCCAGGTACATTACAAGACCCCGTATGTTGAATTCCGCACTGACTCGCTGTTGCAATCCAAAGACTTGTTCAACCTGTTCCATGTCTATGACAAGAGTGGTACTGAACTTGATTGGAGCAAACGTCAAATCAAGAACAACAAGAATGGCGATAACTATGGCTACATTCGCCTGCCATTGTTGCGCGACCTGGTTCCGGGCGACGAGTATACTCTCAAGATTGAGCGCGAGGTGAGCGATACCGCCGGTATCCACTTGCCCGCCGAGATGAACTATAAGTTTGTTGCAGCTGACATGGGTGTCGAGAAGCCCGAAACTGAGTTGCTTTATGATGGCGAGGATGCCTCCGGGGTCACAATAAGCGGAACCTACAAGAGTGCGTCCGTCTCAACCTCGACCGCTCATTTGTTCGGCTCCAAGTCGCTGCAGCTCAAATGGGACTTTGCCAAGGAAGATGATACCGAGGTGGAGCCGGAGCTGTTGCTAGGGCTGGAGTCTGATCAGGTCTTCACGGCTGGCGACACATTGTGTGTGCATGTGTGGGGTGACATGAGCTGCAACAAGTTGCAAGCCGTATTCCTGCCAACGAGTGACGGAGACATGCCGGCATTGCCTGGTATTGATATGTTGGATGTCTGCACCCTTGACTTCCACGGATGGCAATACATTCAGATGGTTGTGCCCTACGGCTACAGCAAGTTCTCGGGTTTCCACATGATGCCCACCGACTCGCGTATGGGCGTGAGCGGCACGTTGCTGATTGACAATGTGCTCTATAAGCGCGGCATGCCCAATTCGGGCGTCAATCGCGTGACACTTGACAATGTCCATGTGGGACCGGTGCCTGCCAGTGACTACATCGTTGCCAGTGCCGACTCGCGCATCCAGGGTGTCGAACTGCTTGACCTTGGCGGAAAGGCCTTGGTGCGCAATGCCACCAACTACGTCAACGTCGCCGACATCCCCGCCGGAGTTTATCTGCTCCGCGTCCATGTCAACGGCCTTACCTCAACCCACAAGGTAGCGGTTCAGCACTAAATCTTAATTGAGAATTAAGAATGGCTGCTCTAGTTCTCTAGTGTCTCTGGTTATTCTAGTTTCTCTAGTTCTCTAGTGTCTCTGATTATTCTAGTGTCTCTAGTTGTTCTAGTGCCTCTAGTCGCTCACGAAATACCTTTGTTCGGACGGATTACAAATCCGTCCGAACAAAGCATAACGAGCATTAAATAATATTGCCAAACATTAAATAATGTTTATGATTGGCATTTTTTAACGAAAATGTAATTTGGCTGCTGGGAAATAGTTGTAATTTTGTGGCGACAATAACGCTTTTTGGTGAGAATCCAATAGATATTAACCTTTGGTTTATTTTATTAACACGATATGCCTGCCATAGCAAATAATCGTAATATGACCGTCATCGCCGAGAGCAGTAGCACTCGCACCGAGTGGACACTGATTGACGGTGGCGAAGTGGTCGAGCATGCTTTCACTATTGGTCTGAACCCCTATTTCCAGACGCGCCGCGAAATCAGTCACAGCATCCGTTTGGAACTGCCCGAGACGTTCTTCAGGCGCCGCTGGAACCATGTGTATTATTATGGTGCAGGATGTTCGAACGCCGAGAAAATAAAGGTGGTTGAGTCATCGCTGGTGGCGCAGTTCAAGACGCCGGTGACTGTCATGAGCGACTTGCTGGGCGCGGCGCGCGGATTGTTGGTGCGTGAATCGGGCTTGGCGTGCATCTTGGGCACCGGCAGTAACTCATGCATGTATGACGGCCAGGATATTCAGCGTAATGTGCGGTCGTTGGGTTTCATTCTGGGGGACGAAGGCAGTGGTTCCGCGTTGGGCCGCATTTTCTTGGGTGATGCGCTCAAAGGGGTCGCACCCGTAGGACTGACCCAGGAGTTCTTCGACAAGTACCAAGTGACGGTAGATGACATCATGGATGCGGTCTATAGCAATGCGTCGGCCAACCGCAATCTCAGTACCTATTCATTCTTTTTGAGCGAGCATCTCGACAATGACTACGTGGTGTCGCTGATTGACCGAGAGTTTACCCGATTTTTCGAGCGAAACGTTTGTCAATATGAGGGCTACGACAAGTTGCCTGTGGCGTTTGTGGGTTCTGTCGCCACCATCTATAGCGAGTTGCTGCTTGATGTAGCACAACGCTATGGAGTACACGTCCAAAAAATCGTGCGCAGCTCCATGCCTGGTCTCGTCACCTACCATTCTGCAGAGGTTTGACCTACCAGAGTATAGTTGTGCTAGATAACATCACGGCCACCGAGCAATCGGTGGCCAAATTGTTTATAGTGGGCGATTTTGCTAAAAATATGTAGTTAAACCATAAATAATGTTTAAATCACGCATTTAATAAGGTGTTTGTTTTTCTGTTTCAGAGAGATTGTTGTATTTTTGTAGGTTGAAAGGAGAACCATGGTTCTATTGGTTCGAATGATTAATACTTTAACGATGAATATAAGCATTAAGGCAAAGTCTTTGGCCGCCCTGGCGGTGGCCATCATGATGGGGTGGGGCGGAAGTCACGCCCAAACGGTCAGCGAAACGCAGCTGGCCAATGTGCAACAAGTGGTGAAGGCATTCTTGCCGAGTAACATGGGCATTGGCGAACTCAAGGCTCGTTCGGTCACGCTCGACGGTGATGATGTCGTGGTTGACTTAAGCGAAAACTTCGCCGATGTGCCCTTCACGCAAGCTAGTATCGCGCAGTTCAAGAAGGACATCAAGTCGGCTCTCGGCGGTGAATATGCCGGAAAGGACGTTCGCTTGACCATCTCAGGCAATGACATCGACAACTACTTCGCTGAGTTCAACACCGACTACAAGCGTCGACACACACCGTTCATTACCGAGGTCGACCAGCACCGTCACTATAAGAAGGCACTCGATGGCAACATCGTCGCCGTGTGGCCCAGCCACGGCTGGTACTTCGAGCCATACCTCAACCGTTGGGAATGGCAACGTGCGCGCATGTTCCAGACAGTCGAGGACATGTACACCCACAGTTACATGATTCCGTTCATCATGCCCATGCTCGAAAATGCCGGTGCATACGTCTGGGATGCCCGCGAGCGCGACACTCACAACTTCGGAGCCGTGGTCGACAACGACGGTGGACAGGCGCAGACGGGCTACAGCGAGCACAACGGCAAGAACAAGTGGGAGACTGGCCAAGGAACAGGCTTCTCATTTGCCCGTGCCACATACAAGGACTTTGAGAATCCTTTCGCTGAGGGAACCTTCCGTCAGGTCAAGGCCATCAAGGACAAGAAGAAAGTATCGACCGCCGCATGGAGCGTTGACATGCCCGAGACGGGCACCTACGCCCTCTACATCAGTTACAAGACCCTGCCCAAGAGCGTCAAGGATGCACAGTATGTCGTCAACTCGCTCGACGGAGAACGTACTTTCAAGGTCGACCAGACCATGGGTGGTGGCGTGTGGGTCTACTTGGGATCGTTCCAACTCGCCAAGGGCATGAACAAGGATGTGGTCGTGCTCAATAACTACAGCGAAGACAAGGACGGTATCATCACTGCCGACGCCATTCGCGTGGGTGGCGGTAAGGGAAACATCGTGCGTCGCGTGGCGTTGCCCACCGAGGAGAACAAGGCCATTGCCGCCAAGAACAAGGACGAGAAGTACTTGGGAAAAGAAGGCATGGACTACAAGTATGTCGGCAGTGGCGAACACCCTTGGTTCCACATCGGCTCGCGCTACTATCTGCAGTGGGCAGGCTTCCCCCATCAGGTCTACTCGACCAGCGAGGGCATCAACGACTATGTCGATGACTATCGTAGCCGTGGCGAGTGGGTCAACTATCTGGCGGGCGGCAGCAGTGTGTTGCCCAAACAACCTGGTCTGAACATCCCCGTGGATGTGTCGTTCTGCTTGCACACCGATGCTGGCACGACTCCCAATGACGACATCATCGGCACACTGCTCATCTATTGCACCACCAAGGACGGCAAGCGCTTTGGCAAGTATGAGGACGGCACACCCCGTGAACTGTCGCGGCAGTTTGCTGACATCGTATCGAGCGAGGTGGTTAACGACATCCGTGCCAAGTGGGAACCCAACTGGACGCGCCGTGGCATGTGGGACAAGTCCTACTATGAGGCGCGAGTCCCCGAGGTGCCCGCCTTGCTTATGGAGCTGCTCTCGCACCAGAATTTCGCCGACATGAAATATGGTCTAGATCCGGGCTTCCGCTTTGATGTGAGCCGCGCCATCTACAAGGGCATCCTCAAATTCATCGCCAAGCGTGACCACCGTGACTATGTCGTGCAACCTTTGGCGGTCAACTCGTTCGAGATTAGCGAGGCATCCTCACCGGGTACTTTCCTGCTCACCTGGAAGCCCACCCACGACAACCTGTCGCAGGAAGCCGACCCGACGCAGTATGTCGTGCTCGAGCAGGTGGGATGCGACGCAGGCTTCAGGGAGGTAGCAGTCACGCCCGACCCGCAGTATTTGGCTCGCGTAAACGATAACAAGATTCATTCCTACAAGATTGTCGCCATGAACGATGGCGGCCGCAGTTTCCCCAGCGAGACTCTGTCGCTGGGTGTCGCACCCAATAGCAAGGGCACCGTCATGGTGGTCAACGGCTTCACTCGCGTGAGCGGACCAGACTGGTTCGAGGGAGAGAAATATGCTGGATTCTACGACGAGAAGGATCATGGAGTACCCTACATGCAGCAAATCAACTACCTGGGTTCGCAGCACGAGTTCCGCCGTCATCTCGAATGGCGCGATGACGATGCCCCGGGTTTTGGTGCCTGCCGCAGCAACCATGAGACCGAGGTTATTGCAGGCAACACGTTCGATTATCCCGCCATTCATGGCGAGGCGATCATGGCGGCAGGCTACTCGTTCGTCTCGAGCAGTGTGCAGGCAGTCGAGGAGCGTCCTTCGGCACTCTATGGCTACAAGGTGCTTGACCTCATCTTGGGAAAGCAGAAGGAGGTTCCCACGGGTCGTGGCGTGAAGCCCTCGCGCTTCAAGGCGTTTACCCCCGCGCTGATGGATGTCGTACGCTCTTTCACCCAGCAGGGTGGATCGGTGCTGGTCAGTGGCGCATACGTGGGCACCGACATTTGGGACAAGGACAGTGTCAACCAGGTGGAGACCAATTTTGCCAAGAATGTGCTGGGCTTCCAGTGGGTTGACCGTTCTGCCACGCTGCGTGGTGAGGTATACACCGTACCCACACCCGGCAATCTCATGACCGATGGTGACACTTTCCAGTTCTGCAACCAGCTCAACGACAAACTCTATGCCGTCGAGTCGCCCGATGCCATCAAGGCCAGCGATGATCGTGGCTACACCTTCATGCGCTACAGCGAGAACAACATTCCCGCAGGCATCGTCAGTGACCGCTATGGTTACCGAACTGTTGTCATGGGCTTCCCATTCGAGGTCATGACCGACAAGGCGCAGCGCAACCACCTCATGCAGACTGTCTTGAACTTCTTTAATAAATAGGGTCATCTAAAGTCTAATGTCTAAAGTCTAAAATCTAAATAATATGAAAAGAATTGATTGCTTTATCCCGTTTGTCAATGCCGAGCAGGCAGGGCAGACCATCGCGAACCTGAAGGCCGAGAGCTTGGTTGCTAACATCTATTTGCTGGCTGGCGAGAATGCCGAGGCTGGTGTTGAAGGATGCCACATGCTCAAGGTGAAGAACCTGACCAGCAGCGAGACCATGCGCGTCATCGCCGGTCATGTGCAGAGCGACTATGCCATGCTCTACACCAAACACGATACCCTTAAGTTCGCCCCCTTCGCCGTCGAGCGCTTTGTCAAGCTCGCTGACGACAGTGGTGCAGGCATGCTCTATGCCGACCACTACAATGTCACCGAGAAGGGTGCCGCCAAGGCTCCGGTGATTGACTACCAGTTTGGCTCCCTGCGCGATGACTTCGATTTTGGCTCGGTGCTGCTGTTCTGTGGCTGCTGCATGAAGAAGGCTGCCGAGGCGATGAAGGCCGATTATGAGCACGCCGGACTCTATGACTTGCGCTTGAAACTCTCGCAGTTTGCCGACATCTGCCACATCAACGAGTTCCTCTACAGTGATGTCGAGCTGGACACCCGCAAGAGCGGTGAGAAGATCTTTGACTATGTCGACCCGCGCAACCGTGGCCGACAGATTGAAATGGAGGCTGCCTGTACCGAGCACCTCAAGGAGATTGGTGGCTACCTCGCTCCCGAGGTTGACGGCAAGCCCAACTTCAAGCACATCGAGTTTGACCAGGGCGACTTTGAGGTTGAGGCAACGGTGATGATTCCTGTGCGCAACCGCATCCGCACCATCCGCGACGCCATCGACAGTGTCCTGCGCCAGAAGACCAATTTCAAGTTCAACCTCATGGTGGTGGACAACTTCTCGACCGACGGCACCCGCGAGGCCATCGCTGAGTACGACGACCCGCGTCTGATCCACATTATTGCCGATTTCTATGACATGGGCATTGGCGGTTATTGGAACCTGGCAGCGCACCACGAGAAGGCCGGCAAGTTCATCGTCCAACTCGACAGTGACGACATGTACACGGACGAGAACACGCTGCAGACGATGGTCAACGCGTTCTATGAGCAGAATGTGGCAATGGTCGTGGGCACCTACCTGATGACCGACATCAACTGCAACCCCATCCCTCCCGGCGTGATCGACCACAAGGAGTGGACACCCGAGAACGGCCGAAACAATGCCCTGCGCATCAACGGTCTGGGCGCTCCCCGTGCGTTCTACACTCCGGTGCTGCGCGCCGTGAAGATTCCCAACACCAGCTATGGCGAGGACTATGCCTTGGGCTTGAACATCTCTCGCACCTACCAGATTGGCCGTGTCTATGAGCCAGTCTATCTGTGCCGCCGTTGGGACGACAACAGCGATGCCAGTCTCGATGTCGAGAAGATGAACCGTAACAACCTCTACAAGGACCGCATCCGCACCTGGGAACTCCAGGCCCGCATCAAACTTAATTCATAATTCAAAATTAAGAATTAAGAATTAAGAAAAGATGGTCTAGTTCTCTAGACTTTCTAGATATTCTAGATAATCTAGAGCCTCTAGTCTAGCAAATAATTCTCAGTTCTCCATTCTCAATTAAGGACGATGAACCTCGGTGAGCAAATAGATGCGCTGCTTGAGCGTCAAATGCGCTCATGGCAATTGGTGCGCGACAACTATGCCGCGCTCCAGGACCTGCCCATGCGCAGTGTCTCGTTGGCTCACTCCGAGGTCATCTTGCAGTGCAACCCCGCGCGCCGCCGTTCGAGTGGCGCACGGGTGGACGCTGCCTCGCTGGCGGCACGACCATGTTTCCTGTGCCGCGAGCATCAACCCCCCGAGCAGGAGATGGTGGAGTGGGGCGGTGCCTACAAGATTCAGGTCAATCCATATCCCATTTTCCCATCGCATCTGACAATCGCTTCGCTTGAGCATGTACCGCAGCGATTGGAGCCGCGCCGCATCGACCAGATGCTGGAGTTGGCATTGGAATTGCCCGATTGGGTACTGTTCTACAACGGCCCGCAGTGTGGAGCGTCAGCACCCGACCACATGCACTTTCAGGCGGGTTGCAAGGGTTTCTTGCCGCTTTGTGATGAGGTGGTCGACCCAGCTCTGTGGCCCGATGATGAGTTGATTGAGGCCTCTAGCGATGGCTTCATCGGCTTCACCCAGCGCCTTGATCGCCCCATGTTCTTCATCCGCACCGAGAGCCGACCCTTGGCAAGTTTTTACATGGCGCGGTTACAGGTAGCGATGATGTTGGCGGTGGGCAGTGTAGACGAACCCATGCAGAATGTGCTTTGTTGGCACGAGGGAGACTACTACAACGTGGTGGTGTTCCCGCGCCGCAAGCATCGGCCCGACTGCTATGGCGAGGGTGAGGGGCAGTTCTTGCTAAGCCCGGCCTCGGTCGACATGGGAGGCGTCTGGGCCATCGCCGCTCAGCGTGACTATGACACCCTCACGGCAGAACACCTGCAAGCCATTATCAACGAACTGTGTGCCGACAATGCCACCATCGTCCGCATCATCGACCACTTTCACAAAACATGATAAAAGAATGAACTCGAACCCTCGAACCCTCGAATGCTCGAAAACTCGAAAAAAAATGATGGATAAACAACAACCAACCGTGAGTGTTGGCATCATGAGCGCCGCAAGTGTGCGTTTTGTGCTCAATGGCGATTACCAGTTTATGGCCAACATGACAGTGACCGGCAGTCAACAAGTTGACGCTGAAGACAACAGCCTGCTATGGCAAGGGCAGCATTGTCAAGAGATACTGCTGACTCCAATCAATGCCGAGGGTTCATTCACATTATGTGACGTGACCATCGGCGTGAGTTTCCACTGGCGCCGCAAGGAGGATCAAACGTTCCGTGGTAGCCTGAAACTCATCATGGAGAATGGGCTGGTCACTGCCATCAACGTCGTCCCCGTCGAGGACTATCTCACCAGTGTCATCTCGAGCGAGATGAGCGCAAAGGCATCGCTCGAGCTTCTTAAGGCGCATGCCGTAATTTCACGCAGTTGGCTGTTGGCGCAAATCCAACACAAACCGGCCGAAAAGGCTACAAACGACTCGGTGATGAGCGACCTGCAGCCCGACTTGGGCACAGGCGACGGTGATGAGACCATCAAGTGGTGGGATCGTGACGACCATGTCAACTACGATGTGTGCGCCGATGATCATTGCCAACGCTACCAGGGCATCACCCGTGCCTCCACACCCACCGTCGAGCAGGCCATCCAGGCTACTTGGGGCGAGGTACTCGTGCATGGCGGCGAATTGTGTGACGCGCGCTTCAGCAAGTCGTGCGGAGGCGTGATGGAGGAGTTCGAGAACTGCTGGCAGGATGAGCATCATGACTACCTGGAGGCGCGCCGTGACGGCGAGGATGAGACCGACTTCCCCGACCTCACCCGCGAAGCGACTGCCGAGGAGTGGATTCTCACCAGCCCCAAGGCGTTCTGCAACACCCACGACCCAGCCATCTTGAGCCAGGTACTGAACGATTACGACCAAGAGACCACCGACTTCTACCGCTGGCGCGTCGAGTATACGCAAGAGCAATTAGCCGACCTCATCAAACGCCGCACAGGCGTTGACTATGGTCGAATCCGCGACCTGCAGCCAGTGGCGCGAGGCACCAGCGGCCGACTCTATAAGATGAAAATCGTGGGTGAGAAGTGTTCCCGCGTCATTGGCAAGGAACTTGCTATCCGCTATGCCTTGAGCGAGACCGCCCTTTACAGTTCGGCATTCGTGGTCGAACGTCACGATATCGATGCCGACGGCTATCCCGCCAAGTTCGTCTTGCGCGGTGCTGGTTGGGGACATGGCGTGGGTCTATGCCAGATCGGTGCAGCCGTCATGGGGGCAAAGGGCTATAACTACAAACAAATACTGCTCCACTACTTCGTCGGAGCAAACATCGAGAAAAAATATTAACTATAGAAATCTCAAATGTCATTAACAATATGAATACTGATGTTCCTTTGAAAGAGAAATCGCCTTGGTGGTGGGTCCCAACTCTATACTTTGCTGAAGGCGTACCTTATTTTGTCGTCAATAACATCTCGGTAATGATGTTCACCAAGATGGGCGTACCCAATGGCGATATGTCGTTCTTTACCACTTTGCTCTATTTCCCGTGGTTTTTGAAAGGCATTTGGAGCCCAATAGTAGATGTTGTCAAGACCAAACGCTGGTGGATTATTGCCATGCAGGTTCTGATGACTGCTATGATGGTTCTTCTCACACTGACCTTGCCCAAGCCGGAAAATGCGGTGATTAGCGGAGGACACACGCCCATAAGCATGTTTACCATCACGCTCATCCTGTTTATAATCGCTGCTTTTGCCAGCGCTACACACGACATTGCCGCCGATGGCTACTATATGTTGGCGCACAGTCCCAGCAGTCAGGCAGCATTCATCGGAATCCGTAGTGTGTTCTATCGTGTTGCATCGGTCTTTGGTCAGGGAGTGCTGGTGTTCATTGCTGGTATGATTGAGAAGGACACTGGCAACATTCCTATGTCGTGGCAAATCACGTTAGGTGTGTCGGCTGCTATCTTCTTCCTCATCACTTTATATCACACGTTTAAACTGCCACACTCATCTGACGATAAGCCGCGCATCGACAGTGCCACAAGTACACTGAGTGACAACATGCGTGAGTTGGGAAATTCTTTCAAGACATTTGTCCAGAAACCAGGTGTGTTGCTGGCTATCGCTTTCATGCTGCTCTATCGCTTGCCTGAAGGTTTCCTCATCAAGTTGTGTCAGCCTTTCTTGGTCCACTCAATTGAGGATGGTGGTCTGGGATTGCCTACCGAACTGGTGGGTACTGTCTATGGCGTGTTCGGTGTGATAGCGCTGTTATTGGGTGGTATCTTGGGAGGCATCTATTCGTCGCGCGTGGGACTAAAGAAGTCGTTGTGGCTCATGGCTGCCTGTATGACTTTACCTTGTCTCACATTCGTCTATTTGGCGATTGCACAACCCGCAAATGTTGTTATTATCACTATCGCACTTTGCATTGAGCAGTTCGGTTACGGGTTTGGTTTCACTGCCTATATGCTTTATATGATGTATTTTAGCGAAGGTGAATTCAAAACATCACATTATGCTATCTGCACCGCCTTTATGGCATTAAGCATGATGTTGCCTGGCTTCGTGGCTGGATACATCCAGGAAGCAATCGGTTATGTCAACTTCTTCTGGATGGTCATGGCTTGCTGCTTTGCAACACTGATAGTGACCTATTTTGTCGACAAGAAGATTGACCCAGAATATGGTCGTAAATAACCACAAAAAATGAGACAACTATGAAAAAGATATTTTTGACATTACTCGCCTGTGTGATGACGGCCCTGACGCTCAGCGCCGTGGTCAAGCCCGGCATCGAGGTGCTGCGCGACGGTGGCTTCAAGCAGCTGCAAGGCAAGCGCGTGGGACTGGTGACCAATCCTAGCGGCATCGACAATAATCTCAAAAGCACGGTCGATATCCTGCATCAGGCACCCGGCGTGAAGTTGGTCGCCCTGTTCGGACCCGAGCATGGTGTGCGCGGCAATGCACATGCCGGTGACGCCGTGGGCGATGCCGTTGACCCCGAGACAGGCATCAAGATGTACTCGCTCTACGGCAAGACCCACAAACCCACCGCCGAGATGCTCCGCGACATCGACGTGCTGGTTTACGACATCCAGGACATCGGATGCCGCAGTTATACGTTTTATGCTACCATGGGTGTGTGCATGGAAGCCTGTGCCGAGAACAACAAGGAGTTCATGGTGCTCGACCGCCCCAATCCGTTGGGTGGGAACAAGGTGGAGGGCAACCTCGTCGAGGACGGCTATTTCTCGTTCGTGAGCAAGTACGCCATCCCCTACCTCTATGGTCTTACACCGGGTGAACTGGCGCGCTTCCTCAACGAGGAAGGTCACATCAAGGGTCACGCCAAACTCACCGTCATACCCATGGAGGGCTGGACACGCGACATGAAGTTCCGTGACACGGGAATGCCTTGGGTGGCTCCCTCCCCGCAGATTCCTGCGCCGGAGAACGCCTTCTTCTATCCCGTGAGCGGCATCTTGGGCGAACTCTACATCTTCAACACGGGCATCGGCTACACACTGCCTTTTGAGTGCTTTGCCGCCTCGTGGATTGATGCAGATGCTCTGGCTCGTAACATGAATGCACTGAACCTGCCGGGAATGAAGTTTCGCCCCATCAACTACAAACCGTTCTTCGCGTTGAGCGTGGCCGTTGACAAGTCGCTGCAAGAGGTCCATGGCGTCCAGATTTATATCACCGACTTTGACAAGGCCAATCTGGTACTCACACAGTTCTACTTCTTGCAGGTCATTCACGAGATGTACCCCGAAAAGGAACTCTTCGAGCAGAATACCAAGCGTTACAATATGTTTGACAAGGTGTGCGGCACCAAGGAAATCCGAGAGCGCTTCTGCAAGCGATATCGCGTGGCCGACATCATTCATCTCTTCAATAAGGACGCTGAGGCGTTCAAGCAGCGCTCTACAATGTATTATCTCTACCACAAGGGAAGCGACCTGGGATTGGTCGACTTGCCTTGACAACTAATCTACACTTGTCATGGATGCGCGATATAAGGATTTTGTCAAGCGGGTCAAACAGTTTATCTCTGCCGACCGAATTTATACCGATGACCTCCGCCGCTTGGCGTGGGGTACTGATGCAGGTTTTTACCGACATGTGCCGCAGGTGGTGGTGCGAAGCCGCGACGAGCAGGAGGTGAGCCGTCTGCTCGCAATCGCCCACGAGATGCGTCTGCCAGTCACCTTCAGGGCGGCAGGAACAAGCCTCAGCGGACAGACGGTGACCGACTCTATCCTCATTGTGGCGGGCAAGAACTGGGAGCGATATTCCATTGCCCCCGATGCCTCGACCATCACCCTGCAGCCGGGACTGGTGGGACACAAGGTGGACGATATTCTGGCACCGCTGGGACGAACCTTCACCCCCGACCCCGCTTCGAAGAATTCGGCGATGGTGGGTGGCATCGTCATCAACAACGCGTCGGGCATGAGCTGCGGCACGCACGCCAACAGCGACCGTGTCATGCGCTCGATGCGCATTGTCCTCGCCGACGGCACCATCCTCGACACGGGCAATGAGCGCAGCCGAGAGCAGTTCCGCAACACGCACCCCGAGTTTGTCGCAGCCATTGAGCAGCTGCGCGACCGCGTGCTGGCCGATACCGAACTCGCCGACCGCATCCGTCGCAAGTATGCCATCAAGAATGTTACGGGTCTGAACATCGCGCCCTTTGTGCGCTTCACCGACCCCTTCGATATCATCACCCACCTGATGGTGGGCAGCGAGGGCACCCTCGCCTTTGCCAGCGAGTTCACCATGGCGACGGGGCATCTGTCGCCGTTCCGTGCCAGCGCGATGCTCTATTTTCAGGAGATGCGCAAGGCATGCGAGGCGGTGGTGGCGATGAAGCAGGGACCGGTGCATTGCGCCGAGCTGCTCGACCGAAAGTCGCTGGCGAGTGTCGACGACAACACGGGCGAGAACCTCACCGCCGTGCTGGTGCAGACCTTTGCCGACTCGCAGGACGAATTGGATGCCAATATCTCCGAAATCAACCGCATCCTCGAGCCTTTCACCCTTTATGTCCCGGCGCGCTTCACCAGCGACCCGGCGGAGTACGGCAAGTATTGGGCAATCCGTTCGGGCATCTTCCCCAGCGTGGGTGGCACGCGGCCGCTGGGCACGACGGTCATCATCGAGGATGTGGCGTTCCACATCGAGGACTTGCCCGAGGCGACTGTCGACTTGGCGAATATGCTCAACGAGCATGGTTATGACGACAGTTGCATCTATGGCCACGCACTCGAAGGAAACTACCACTTTATCATCTCACAGTCGTTCGACACGCCCGAGGAGGTGGCGCGTTACCGCAACCTCATGGATCAGGTGGTCAGGCTCGTCGTCGATAAGTATGACGGCTCGCTCAAGGCCGAGCATGGCACGGGACGCAACATGGCGCCGTTCGTGCGCAAGGAGTGGGGCGACAAGGCCTACGAAATCATGCGCGAGGTCAAGCATATCTTTGACCCCGAGGGAATCCTCAATCCGGGTGTCATCTTCAATGACGACCCCGACTGCTTCATCAAGGATGTCAAACCCATGCCGCTGACCAACGAACATGTGGACCGCTGCATCGAGTGCGGCTTCTGCGAGGTGAACTGTGTGAGCTGCGGCATGACACTGTCGAGCCGCCAGCGCATCATCGTGCAGCGTGAGATCGCGCGGCTGCAGGCCACGGGCGAGGACCCCAAGCGCCTGGCGAGACTCAAGAAACAATATCGTTATTACGGCAATCAGACCTGTGCCGCCGACGGACTGTGCAGCACGTCCTGCCCCATGAAAATCAATGTGGGCGACCTGACCCACGACCTGCGGGCAAAGGGGCGTGGCAAAGGCACGTTGGTACACGCAGTGGGAGCTGTCACAGCCAATCAGTTTTCCATCGTCAAGGGGGGGCTGAAGTCGCTGCTCTATGTCGCCGATGCCGCCCATACGGTGCTGGGCGACAAGGGTGTCACCGTCATGGGCAAGGCGTTCCACACCATCGGTGTCCCCCTTTGGACACCCTCTTTGCCCAAGCCTAAGAAAAATACCAAGTGGCAAGCTGCTGCCACCACGACGAGGCCCACGTATGCCGATGACGAACGCAGGGTGGTCTATTTCCCCAGCTGCCTGAATCAGACGATGGGACGCAGCAAGGGAGTAGAACAAGACCTCATCGATGCCGTGGTTGCTCTATTGAAACGTGCGGGCTGGGAGATTATCTTCCCCGAGGGCATGAATCAGTTATGCTGTGGCATGATCTGGGAGAGCAAGGGAATGCCCGAGGTGGCTAACGAAAAGCTTTATGACTTGGAGGCGGCGCTGTTCGAAGCCTCTGATGGAGGCCTGTGGCCTGTCATCTGTGACCAGAGCCCCTGCCTGCACCGAATGCGGCGGCTCATGAAACCGGTCAAGCCGATGGAGCTCATGGAGTTCATACACGACTATGTCGCCGACTCGCTCACGTTCCATCCCACCGACGAGCCCATCGCGTTGCACTTGACGTGCAGCACACGGCTCATGGGAATCGACGGCAAGGTGCTGGATCTGGCACGCCGCTGCTCCACACGCGTGGTCGTGCCTGATGGGGTAGGGTGCTGCGGCTTTGCCGGGGACAAGGGCTTCACCCATCCCGAACTGAACGCCTACGCCCTGCGCAACCTGCGTAAGACCATTGAAGAGGCGGGCATAAAACGTGGCTTCAGCAACAGCCGCACCTGCGAGATTGGCCTCACCACACACAGCGGCATCCCCTACCAGTCACTCATCTACCTCATTGACGAGGTCACGAGATAGATGATAGATAGTATGTTATGTAATCCGAGACGCAGTCTTGGACAACAATAAAGACAATGAAAAAGAAAGACAACAAACGACTCCTCGCGGTCGACATCTTGCGAGGCATCACCATCGCCGGGATGTTGCTGGTCAACAACCCCGGCACTTGGAGCTACCAGTATGCTCCTCTGGCGCACGCCGAGTGGATTGGGCTAACGCCCACCGACCTGGTGTTCCCCTTCTTCGTGTTCGTCATGGGCGTGGCGATGTTCTTCTCGCTGCGCAAGTTTGACTTCCGCCCCAGTGGCGCGCTCGTCTGGAAGATTTGCCGTCGCACCATCGTGCTCTTCCTCATCGGATGGGCGGTGCAGTGGTTCGGCATGTGGCTGCGCGGACTGTATGACCCCGAGAGCCACTTCTTCGTCAAGATGTTTGGCAACCTGCGCATCCTGGGCGTGTTCCAACGACTAGCATTGGTCTACTTCTTCGGCTCGATGATTGCCATCTTGCTCAAGACCAAGTGGATTCCATGGATTATCGGTCTGATTCTGGTGGCTTACGCCATCATCTTGGGCACGGGTAATGGCTATGAGTTCTCGCTCGACAACATCGTGTCGCGCATCGACCTGTCGGTGCTGGGCGAGGACCACATGTACCACGAGCACGCCTTTGGCGAGAAGCTCGCGCTCGACCCCGAGGGCATCCTGAGCACCCTGCCGTGCATCGCGCATGTGCTCATAGGCTTCTTGGTGGGCAAGGTGCTGGTCGACATCCGCGACAACCACCTCCGCATGGGCAAGGTGTTGCTATGGGGCAGCGTGATGTTGCTCATCGGATGGCTGGCGCAGTACGGCATCCCCTGCTGCAAGAAGGTGTGGACCAGCTCATACGTGCTCATCACTTGCGGTATGGCAGCGTGCATCCTGGGCATGCTCATCAACGTCATCGACATCCGTGGAAAGAAACGCTGGTGCCGCTTCTTCCAGACTTTCGGTGTCAACCCGTTGTTCTGCTACCTCGTGGGCACCTTATTGAGCATCATCTTCGGTGTCGTGCGCTTCGGGCAGAATGCCGACGGCGACAACATCACCATCCACTCGCTCATCCATGACGGATGCAAGGCGGTCACCACCTCGCCCGAGGCGGCATCCTGCCTCTATGCCATCGTCTTCGTCCTCATCACTTGGTGCTTCGGCTACATCCTCTACAAGAAGAAAATCTACATCAAAATATAGCATGTCTATGTACTCCGAGACGCAGTCTCGGACTTCTACTTAACTCCCCTTAAATACTTTGACTACTTAAATACTAAAAACAAGATATATGATTCTAATTGCTGACTGCGGGTCGACCAAGATTGATTGGTGCCTGCTAAACGGAAAAGAGAAAGTCGCGCAAATTTTCACGACTGGTATGAACGCCCTCATGCTCACGCAGGAGGAGATGACCGAACGCATCCACAACGAACTGATGCCACACCTGGCAGGGTATACGGTGGACGAGATTTTCTACTATGGCGCCGGCATCATCAACGATGAAATCAAGGGCCATGTGGTAAACGCTTTGAAGTCAAACCTGCCCAGCGTGCAGCGCATCGAGGTGGACAGTGACCTGCTGGCCGCCGCCCGCGCATTGTGCCAACGCAAGCCGGGTGTGGCGTGCATCCTGGGAACGGGCTCTAACTCGTGCTACTACGACGGCGAGCGCGTCGTCGACAATGTGTCGCCACTGGGTTATATCTTGGGTGACGAGGGCAGCGGTGCCGTGCTGGGCAAGCGACTGGTGGGCGATGTGCTCAAGAAGCAACTGCCCGAGTACCTCTGTGAGGAGTTCCTCAAGACCTATGACTTGGACCGTACAAAGATCATCACTGCCGTTTATCGCCAACCGGCGGCTAACCGCTTTCTGGCGCAGTTTGGGCCTTTCCTGTCCAAGCACATCGATGAGCCGGGCATCCACGACCTGGTGCTGAGCTCGTTCACCGACTTCTTTGTGCGCAATGTGGCAAGTTACAAGAACTACCAGAACCTGCCTTGCAACTTTGTCGGCTCGGTGGCACATGTGTTCGAGCGGGTGTTGCGTGAGGCGGCCGAGCCACTGGGCATCACCATCGGCACCATCATCAAGAACCCCATGGAGGGCCTCGTCAAGTATCACTCATGTTAATAGAATTGAGAATTGAGAATTGAGAATTTAGAATGGAGAATGGAGAATCATCGCCAGCCGCATAATAATTCTCAATTTTCAATTCTCAATTAAAAAGCGAAGACTATGTTTGTGAAAATCAGCGAGCAACCCTCGCTATACAATGACCTGGAGAAGAAGTCGGTGCATGAACTGCTCACCGAGATCAACCAGGAAGACCACAAGGTGGCCGACGCGGTGCAGAAGGCAATACCGCAAATCGAGGAACTGGTGACACGCATCGTGCCGCGTATGCGGCAGGGTGGACGCATCTTCTATATGGGTGCGGGCACCTCGGGGCGACTGGGCGTACTCGATGCCAGCGAGATACCGCCCACGTTCGGCATGGACCCGGGATGGATCATCGGACTCATCGCCGGTGGTGACACCGCGCTGCGCAACGCCGTCGAGAACGCCGAGGACGACACCCAGCAGGGATGGATTGACCTCCAGCAGTATAACGTCAACGAGAAGGACACCGTCATCGGCATCGCCGCATCGGGCACCACGCCATACGTCATCGGCGCGTTGCGCGACGCGCGCGCGCATGGCTGCCTCACCGCAGCCATCACCAGCAATCCCGATGCTCCCATCAGCGAGGCTGCCGAGATTGCCATCGAGATGATTGTCGGACCGGAGTATGTCACCGGCAGTTCGCGCATGAAGAGCGGCACGGGGCAGAAGCTCATCTGCAACATGATCTCGACAAGTGTGATGATACAGATGGGACGTGTCAAGGGCAACAAGATGGTGAACATGCAGCTCACCAACCAGAAGCTCATCGACCGCGGCACCCGATGGCTGGTCGAGTCGCTCGGACTCCCCTACGACGATGCCAAGCGTCTCCTCCTCCTCCACGGCTCAGTCAAAAAAGCCGAGGACGCCTACCGAAACAATTCATAATATATTTAATAATGAATAATGTAGCAAAACAGAACTCCCCCCTCTTCAGGGGGGGCTGGGGGGGGCTACGGGGTTGGGTCTGGCTCCTCATCGCTTTGTTGCCTATCACCGCACTGGCGCAGGCGAATCAGGATGTGTACTATGCCCGGCGGGCGACGCTGTTCGAACAACTCCCTGTGGGCAAGAAAGACATCATCATGCTCGGAAACAGCCTTACCGACGGCGCCGAGTGGAACGAGCTCCTCCACAACAACCACGTCAAGAACCGCGGCATCGTGGGGGACATCGTGCAAGGCCTCTACGAACGCATGGACCCTATCCTGAAAGGCCAGCCGAAGAAAATCTTCATCATGAGCGGAGTTAACGACATCTCGCACGATGTGTCGGGCGACAGCATCGCGCGCGCCATGGAGAAGCTGATTGTGCTCATCAAGACCCGCAGTCCGCGCACCAAGATCTACCTGCAGTCGATGCTCCCGTTCAACAACGAAGTGCGGCTCTGGAAACTGCTAAAGGACCGCGAACAGGTGGTAGTGGACGGCAACCGGGTCCTCAAGGAGGTGGCGCGTCGGCAGGGCGTGACATGGATTGACCTGTACCCGCTCTTCGTCGACGACAACGGCCGCCTCAAGGCCGAGTACACCAACGACGGCCTCCACCTCATGGGCCCGGCCTACCTCATCTGGCGCGACGCCATCAAAAAATACTTTTGATTGAGAATTGAAAATTGAGAATTATTTTGTGACTGGACACACGCCCCCGCCCTTTGGGCACCCGCTCTTTCAGCGTCAATGGGCTTCGCCTCAGCAAAGCGTAAGCAAGCTTAGAGGGGGAGCAAGTTTAGTCCTCCCCTAAGCTAGGGGAGGTGGCACGAAGTGCCGGAGGAGTGTGTGATAACGCCAGGCGATAATTCTCCATTCTCCATTCTCAATTCTCCATTAAGTTAAGGACATCATTCGGCTGGTGGATGATGGTGCCGGCGTAATACTCGACCAGCTCCTTCTCGGGACGGAACCCCCAGGTGACACCGACCGAGTCCACACAGGCGCGGCGCGCGGTCTCCATGTCCACACCCGAGTCACCCACATATAGCACCTCGCGCTTCGGCACACGCGCCTTCGCGAGGATCGCAAACACCACCGAGGGGTCAGGCTTCACGTTGACCCCTTCTTTTTGTCCCTCGATGGCAACGAAGTCGATGTCGCCGAAGTAGTGGCCGATGATTCGTTGCACCGCGGCGTCATATTTGTTGCTGGCCACAGCCAGCTGCACTCCCTGGTCGCGCAGGTCGCGCAGCAGCTCGGGCATCCCGGGGTAGGGCTTCGTGCAGTCGCAGCAGTGGTCGTCATAGTACTCCCGGAAGTCCTTCAGCAGTCGGTCGATGGTCGCGTCGTCGCGGTGTTCCTCGGGAAGCACGCGCGTGATGAGGCGACGCACGCCGTTGCCCACAAAGAATGGGTACGACGCCAGCGTGTGGGTGGCGAAGCCGTTCTTCTCCAACGCGTAGTTCGCGGCGTGCCCCAGGTCCTCGATCGTGTTGAGCAACGTCCCGTCCAGGTCAAATATCACAAGTCGTTTCATAGTCGTCAGTTTCTGAATCTATTTGAAAAAGTCACGATTATTAATTTTATCACGAATTAAAGAATATTATTTTTATTTGTATTTAGCGATTAGCGTCGTAACTATTCAGCGATTCGCTAATACTTCCCCTCCCTTTTCCGAAAGGGGAGGGATTGGGGTGGGGTTTAGACCAATAAACAGGTCTAGTTCTCCATAAATAACACGAATGTGCGTTGTAGCCTGTTTGTTTCTCACATGACTAGGTCATCCGTTGTGGTCTCATTAGATGGAGACATGGAGTAGATGCAAGTCGAAGACTTGCTGATGTGCGAAACACATTGTGCGTGCCAGTTCGTTGAACTGGTGCGCACTGTGTGACAGAGAGCATCACAGATGATCGCACCTCGTAGAGTGTGCGGTCGTGGTCACTAACACGAGTACACTATGTCAGCATCATCTCTGTCCACTCGATGCCGTTCCGTTCAGCAATGCGTTTGATCTCGTCTTTAATTACAACTTTATGATGATGTTCACGCTGTCCCATGATATAAGCAACAATGGCATCTTTATGAGAAGTGGAGACCGAAAAAGCGGCATATTCCTTTCCCCAACCCACAAAATCAGGAAATAGGCCGCTCTGTTTAGCCCAGTCGCTGCTCGAGCGCTTTATGTCCCACATCAAATGAGAAAGGGTTACTGTCGGTGATAGGTCAACGAGCATGTGGATGTGATTCTCGATACCTCCAATTCGATAAAGAACGCATTTGTTGCGCTTTACAATGCTTGTGATAAAGCGATACATATCTTCGCAGTGTTCTGCGGCTATGGTCATCTTTCGATCTTTGGTGTTGATGACGATGTGATGGAGTGAAACAACTTTGCTCATAGATATATCATTTTCGCTGCAAAGATAGTAATAATAGGTGACTTTTGCAACCATGACTGCACACGTGTGCTATGAAAAAATGTGCGAAACGCCGTGCCTAACCAAAAAAAATCATCATTTTTTTATTGTATTTTAAAAACTTTTATTATATTTGCAGCGCAGAAGTGTGTCATTTCTTAATCTTACACGCCGAAATGTAACGTAAATTACTGAAAAACAGATAATTCTATTTTGTTAA
>JAEEGL015112490.1_pt1 | contig 33009 bp, 26 predicted proteins | sample 9134231 | NCBI WGS metagenome assembly JAEEGL01 (sample SAMN16246548, study PRJNA631951) | gut metagenome | biome: gut microbiome; feature: rumen; material: fiber-attached | host: Bos | place: Iran: Karaj | collected 2018-10
TGCTGATAAGATCGAATTCAGCTTTGATAAAGACTTCGATTTAAACGCTAGAGTCATTTATATCAATCCAGATACAAATCAATTTGATGAAGAAAGCATTAATGCTTTTGGTTATATCAAATTCTCTGATATTGGTAAAACTGCCGCTCCAGCAGTGGATGAGGCTATTAAAAATGTCACTGTCAGCGAAACAGGTATGAGTGAAGAAGTTGCTTCTTCCTTCATGCTCACTAAAGCCCACCTCAAAGCCACAATTAAGCAATTCGTTGGTGAAACAGTTACTGTTTTAGGTACAAGTGAATACCACTTCGATGAAAAATACTTAATCGAAGATAAAGTGGTGAGAGGCACAACCATTCATAACTTCTATGAAAAAGATGAACAAGGCAACGCTAACTATGTTGGCATTGGTCCAGATAACAAACTTGTTAGAACAAATTATGGAGAATGGGATTCATTCACCTTCCCATTTGCCACTTTAACATTAAGTGATTTCAGACAAACAACTGCACATACATATTCTTATATGGGCTATAGCTCTGATGCTGTTGCTAAATATTTAGCGTGGGCTAACATTGGTGATAACACCCTTGCTTACATCACCGCTAAAGAAGAAAACGGTAAAATCGCTTCCTTCACCTGTGAAACAGCTAACCAACTCTATAACATCGGTACAGATGATGCTCCAGTTTATAAATATGGTAAATATGTCTTTGAAATCGAAGTCTTACCATATGAAACAATTGTGGCACCAGCCCCATTTGAAGCGGATGCTGATACAACAAGAGTTAAAGCTTATATGGATGAATTAACTGAAAGTGGTGCTAATTACACATTAATGATTGGCGATCACTATTCACCAAGTGACCTCATTACTATTAAAGTCACAGAAAAGACCATCTTAATTAAGAACTATAAGAATAGCCAAACAACATACAAAGGCTATCATGTCTTAGATGATGGTGTGATTGAATTCTCCGCTAGCGATAATAACGGTGAAGCTTCCGCAAAACTCCTTGGTGATGTTGAAATGGCAGAAGGTCAAACATTAGCCTCATTATTAGGTCTTAACATTGCTCCAGAAACACTTAAATTTGACGAAGATGGCAATATCATCTTTAAAGATGGTGTCTTAAATGGTGGTAAAGGCTTATTCAATGACTTCTATTGGAAAGACTACGCTATGGATGGCACAATCAAATTCATCATTTATGGCGATCACATCAGTTCCATCAACTTCAAATATGCCGATGGTTCTACAACTGCTCAATATGCTCAACTCTTTATGTTTGGTACAACTGGCTTAACATCTAATTTTGAAAAAGATTTAGTTGCTAAATTAGCCACAATTAAAGATGCTCCACATCCAACATCTTGGGCAGAAGAATCACCTGCAGCTTATGAAAAAATGGTGACCCTATTAGGCGAAGAGTTAGCCGCTATTGTTCCTTACATCTATGATGAAACTGTTAGTGGCTTCTTCGATGGCGGTACACTCAGTTCTAGCACAACATTAAGAATCAAATTAACAGATGATAAAACACTTTCAGATGCATATCGTAGTGCTTTAACACAAGCATGCGTTGATGCCGGCTTTACCAAAGCATCTAACATCAGTGCAAAACTCACTGTTGGTGACAAAATATTAACTGTCGGCACTTTAGCCTCACAAGTAAGCATCATTTATAAGAACGCTTAATATGAAGAAACTATTACCATTAATTTCATTATTAGTACTTACTGCTTGCTCAAATTCAATTTTGAGCAGCAGTGGTAATAGTGACTCATTTTCTTCTAATGAATCTACTTCTAGTGTAGTTAGTTCATCCACTAGTGAAATATCTTCGAGCGAATCATTTAGTTCCAGTAGTAGTGTCTCTAGTTCATCTAGTTCTTCTAGTAGTAGTTCTATAGAAGTACCGCCTACACCTAGTGAACTATTTGATACATTTCATGAATTACTACGCTTAAAGAATTCCACTTTGATTGACGAAGAATGTTTTGAACAAAAAATCATCGATGACAAGATTTTAACTAACCATTATTTTGGCGCTAACGCAGAATACTATGGTGATGATGGATACTGCCAATATTTAGACCAAGGCCTATTTCACTTCGATATTGTTGAAAATGGTATTGAAATTGATAGATGTAAAACACCTAACAAAGACATTGGGATATGCGAGTATTTTTGTACTACTTATGATTTAAAAGAAATCAAAGACAGTTGGAAGAAGACTGCGAATGACTTTGTCTACACATCCACCAAACAAGAAGTCAGTGTCCTCATAGGGGAATTAGATAACGGCAAGGGTTTTTTAGCGGAAGGTAGTGATTCATTCACAAGTACATTAACTCTTGCTAGTGATGGCAAATCCGTTAAATATGAAACGACTGCTGTTTCTAATGACTTTGGAACATTTAAAATGAGTTTCACAGTTAAGGATTTAGGTACAACTACTCATGAGAGTGTTACAAACTATTTAGCGAACGCTCCTAGATTAGTATCCACCAATGAATTCCCTAGTGAAGTTAAAACTGCATTAAATAGCATGTTTGCTATGGACATCAATGCGCCTACAGGCACAAGTTATGCTCACGACTCATATGTGACATATGACGAACAAGTGCCTATGACAATCTTCTATGAAGATTATCTCGCTGGCGATCAAGTAAGCGCTTATCGCACATACTTAGAAAGCGTTGGCTTTACATATTCAGAAAAAACAACTGAAAAAGATGATTTAAAGAAACTAGGTTATGTTAGATACTACTATGAAAAAGTAGTGGGTTCTGAAACCTTATTCGTGGAATTATTCTTCGTGCCAAAGATTCAATTAGATACCTTTGAACAAACGTTATTTCCAAATGGTATCTTGCATTTAAGATTCTTTAGACCAACTGAATAAATAAACAATAACGGGGTTGATTAAATCCCGTTTTTTGTTGTTCGTTTAGTCAAGAATTTTCTAAAAAATAATTCTCTCATTTCATCAATTCATTTTTGTTGTCTCTTACTTGTATACATATATGCGCTCAAAAAAGGAGATATACTAAAATTAGAAATGGGAACTCTATCTAAAATCTGGAATGGTTTTTTAAACATCTTTGGTTTGCGCAAAAAATCGAAGTACGTTAAGAACTATTTAAACGAAGCTAATATGAGGTCAGCTATTTTCATGTCCTCTGTTATTTTCGTGCTTGAAATTTGGTTAATCCTTAGACAAACACAAAAATATATCATTCCAACATTAGCGAATCCGGCTAATACCTTATCTCCTTTCCAAGTTATTTTCCAAAACACCTCAAACTTCTTCATCTTGATGTCGATGGGCTTTGCGATGTTTATCTATTCTTTGCAATACGTCAGCAAAGTTAGAAGTGTAAAAAGAATGGTATGGGCGATTGTCTTTGCCGGCTTCTCTTTATGCATCTGTGCTTTGATGCCGTTAGAGTTCTACTATAAGTCCATTAAGTTCACCAGTGAAGTAAATACAATTAAGGGCATCTTTAAGATATTCTTCTATATCTCAGTCATTCTGTTTGACATAGGTATTATCTTTGCCTCTATCTACCGCTATAAGGGTGGTAAACGTGCATCATTAAGCTCAGTCATGGTCATTTCTTTATTTGCCTTTGTCTGTTTAATGTTTGGTGTCATGGTCTCTTATGGTGACTTCGTTAGTGTTAAGGCTGTTATTAACCCAGATGGATCAACTGTTTATATGCCAGATGGTAGTGGTAATGTCATGTATGAAAATAAGCAGATTATCTGCTTCTTGATGTTCACCATTTATATCGGTTGTTTATTAATTTGGAACCCACTTACTTCTATCGGTATTTTAGGAACTTTGTTCTTAGGCTTCTATTTTGCCATTAAAGGTGCTGCTAATTTTGGTCAAAGACGTTTCCCAGAAGGTGACGAAGTCAACTACTTAACATTTGTTATTTCCTTAACAATGGTTTGTATCTCTATCTTTAACCAGCGTATTTCTGAAGCCAATAAAGATGAGGCATTAGAAGAGTTAGCCACTAAAGATAAGATCACTGGTTTATTATCGTTTGAATACTTCATCCTCCAAGCCAAAGAAAGAACAGAAAAAGAAGGTCTTGGTAGTGGTAATGCTGTCTATCTCTTCTTTAATATCACCAACTTCAAAATCTATAACGATAAAAAAGGCTTTGGTGAAGGTAATATCTTCTTAAGAGAAACTGGTCAAATCCTAACCAAAGTATTTCCTGATGCCTTAATTACTCGTCAAGCAGATGACCACTTCGTGGTCTTCGCTAGAAATGATGACACTCTTGCGGATAAAATCAGCAAGGTAAATGAAATGGTGGACGCTAAAGATCCAGAAGTAAGACTTGGCATTAAAGCAGGTGCTTATAGCACAACTATCCCAGATGAAAAACCACGTATTTGTGTGGAAAAAGCCCGCTATGCTTACTACAGTTTAAAGAGTGTTAAAGGTCCAGCTATCTTCCAATATTACGATGAAGAGATGCACGATAACTTCTTAATGACACAATATATTGTCACTCATATTGATGAAGCAGTGAAAAATGGCTATGTCAAGCCATATTATCAACCAGTCGTCTGGTCTAAGGGTAGAACACTATGTGGTGTTGAAGCTTTAGCAAGATGGATTGACCCTAAATATGGATTCCTTTCTCCAGGTAAATTTATCCCGGCTTTAGAAAACGCTCAACAAGTCTATAAACTGGATAAAGAAATCTTAAGACTTGTGTGTAGAGATATCCGTCATAACCTAGATAATGGTTTACCAGTCTTACCTGTTTCTATTAACTTCTCTAGAGCTGACTTTGGTGTTATCGATATCGTTGAAGTAGTAGAAGAAGCAGTCCAAGAATTTGATGTTCCACACGAACTCTTACATATCGAAATCACTGAAAGTGCTTTAAGTAACGAAATCGACACCTTAAAGACCACAATCGCACGCTTACATGATAAAGGTTTCGCTACATGGCTTGATGACTTTGGTAGTGGCTATTCTTCCTTTAACGTTTTAAAGGACTATGAGTTTGATGTTCTTAAACTTGATATGGCTTTCTTATCTGGCTTTAACGGTAATGAAAAGGCTAAAGCCTTAATTAGATCAGTTATCGCTATGGCTAATCAAATCGGTATGAAGACACTCTGTGAAGGCGTTGAAACTAGCGAACAAGCCGCATTCTTAGAAGAAGCTTGCTGTGGTCGTTTACAAGGCTATCTATACGGTAAGCCGCTTTCCTACGACGAATTATTCGACAAGATTAAACAAGGCGAATACAATATCTCTAAAGAATTGATAAACTAAAAAACGACCATTAAGGTCGTCTTTTATTAAGAATATTATTTCTTCTTCTTTTTACTAATCACTAAAACGATAACAACTGGGGCTACGATAATAGAGATGCCGGCGATAACCACTAATGTCACAAGTAGTGGCACTGTAGGATCAATGGCTACTTTTCCATACACTCCGCCATTAGATGGTGTATTTTTATTAGTTGAACCAATAGGAGAAGTATTTGATTGTGTGCTAGTGGTTAATGATCCAACGTTATAACCACCTTTGTAGGTATTGTTCCTACTACGGAAGAATGTGACTTTTTTAATCTCTAATTTATCTAAATCAAGTTCTTCAGTAGTTTCAATCTCGTTAGCATTAGTATACCAATCAGAGAAGCCAAAACAGTAGTCTTTTTCCTTATAAGTAACATCAATAACTGTAGCGTAATAATAATCGCCTTTTCCAGTTATTTCAGCGTTGAAAGTATATACCTTGTCGCCTGTTTTTGTTAAAACTGGGCTTGTACATGTCACGTTTGCATCCACATGTGTGAGAGCGTAAGTCTCAAAACCAGTAAGATAGTCAGTATTGATATTATAAGATAGTTCAGTGTAATAACGCGCTGTTGCTCCTGGTGCTAATCCCTGATTCTCAAATAACGTTTCAATTGGCCTGCAAGTACATGCGTAGCTAACTTCCCCTTGCATTAAACGACCATAAATTGGTGTCATAGAAGAGCCTTCGCAAATGTATTTGTCCCCATTATTTGTTAAATCGAAATAAATGGTATTTCCAGTTTGAGAAACGTTAGAGATACTGACATCTCCGTAGGTATCTGTAGCAGCAAATGGAGCGGGCATGTTTGCCATTAAAAATGGCGCTACCATTAGTAAGCCAGTCAAAGCAAGTCTTTTATTCATATTATTTAACTCTTTTCCTTCTTCTTGTAACAATCACGATTGGAATAGCAATACTAGCAGCTATTACTAATATGAATAAAGCGGGAATACCAAAAATGACTAAATATAACGGGCTGAACTTTGGGTGATAAGTATTGTAAAAACTACGATAGAATTTAATATTCTTAATTTCTAATTGCTCTAAGTCTAAATCCATGCCAGTCACGACATTATTAGCTTTATCACCGTTAATAATAAATGAACGATTTTCACCTTGATAAACAACATCCACAGCGGCGTAGTAATAGTAGTCACTCTTGTTAGAGATTTTTCCGATTGTTAAATCGTATGAACGAGCATCGTTTTTAACAATCTTTGCATTTTCATAAGTAACATTTAGATCTACTGTGGTAAAGCCGGTACAAGCCGCTTCGTTAAAATCATCTTCTGAGTAATTAGTAGTAGAAACGACAGTAAATCTTCTAGTTTGACCAGGTCCGACAGCTTCTCTTTCAAAGATACTGCTGTTCATAAAAGCCTCAACGTTTGGGGCAATGTCTTTATTAAGATAGATACTTGTCTTAGCAGAGAGTCCGCCATCAGAAGTCACATAATCAGTACCAGTATTTGTAACTTCAATAACATATCTATATGTATAGCCATATGCTTCTGAACCATTTGTGGCTTTTGAAACAACGCTAACACTCACATCTTTATATTTTCCAAACGTTGGATAAGGAGCTGGCGAATTAGCCATTAGTAATGGGGCTAATAATAGTAATGGGGCGTAACGTAATTTTTTATTCATAACTTTTTGCTCTCACTAATTAAGACGAGTTAAATATTTAAAACTGCCAAAAATATTTTCTTATTTTTTTCTGTCTCGATGTCATTGTAGCATTACTTTCCATGTCGCTTGCAAAAAATAATAATTATTTCATTAATAGATGAAATACTTTATAATATTCATGCGTTAATAAATATTATTGATATTTAATAAGCGAAAGGAATTATTTGCTATGCAACAAGTAAGTATCAGAAATAAGTGGATCTCTTTAAGAGGTGGCTCTACGGTCAAAGACATGAATGAAAAAGACGTTTACTATGTCAAAGGTAAATTCTGGACTGTCACTAGAAAGAAATTCGTCCAAGACATGGATGGCAACTTGCTTTACACAGTAAGAAACAAATTCTGGGCAATCTTTGTCAAAAAAGCCATGGTCTATGATAAAGATGGTAACCAAGTAGCTTTCATTAGAAAGAAATTCTGGTCTGTTCATGACCGTTATTTCATTCAATGTAATCTTGGTGATTTAGAAATTACTGGAAATATTTTAGGATTCAATTATCATATTATTCTTAACGGTAAAGAAATCGGACACGTTGCAAGAAAGATTTCTTTAAGAGACTCATTTGTCTTAACTTTAGAAGATGGTTATGATTTACCATTCTTCGTGGCCTTTGTGATTGCAATTGACAACATCACAGATCAAAGAAACTCAGAGGCTGCCTCAAGCAGTAATTACTAATATGGCAAGAGTCAAACGTTACTGTGGTGGTTATATCCTCGAAATCGAAGGGGATAAAATCAAAGAATACTGTGGCCGTTATCTATATCAAATTAATAGCGGCAAGGTACAAGAATACTGCGGCCCATATCTTTACAGTTTAAGCAACGATAGAATTCAACGTTACTGTGGCTCTTATCTATTAGAATTTGATGGTAAAAGAGTCAAACGTTACTGTGGTAACTATATTGCCGAAATCGAAGGCAATAGAATCAAACAATACTGCGGACCTTATCTCTATGAGATAGAAGGTTTCCTCAGCAATGAGCAAATGATGGCGTTAATCGCAGTCTTATTTGCCTAAAGGAATTATTATGAACAAATACATGAGAATGGCTATTAACGAAGCCAAAAAAGGTATTAGAAACGGACATGGTGGTCCTTTCGGTGCTGTTATCGTTAAAGATGGTGAAGTTATTGCTAAAGGGCATAACCAAGTCGTCAAAAACAATGATCCAACTTGTCATGGTGAAATCATGGCAATCCATAAAGCCTGTAAGAAATTAGGCACTTTTGATTTAAGTGGTTGTGAAATCTACACAACTGGTGAACCATGCCCAATGTGTATGGCCGCGATATTATGGGCCAACATTGAAAAGATTTACTATGGCTGCAATATCTTAGATACCGAAGAAATCGGTTTCAGAGATAAGAAGTTCTATGAACAATTTGCTAATCGTGAACAATTCATCCATGAATTAGACCGTAAGCAATGTCTCAAATTATACGGTGAATATAAACGTATTAATAATAAGGTCAACTACTAATGAATAACTTTTTTAGCGATTTAGGTCGAGGCATTAAAAGCGTCTTTAAAGGACCTGCCTCAAAAGATAATTTATTTAATATCGATAATCGTGTTCCTTTAAAGAATGCGATACCCTTTGGTATTCAACATGTTCTCGCTATGTTTGCGGCGAACATCACCCCAATTATTATTGTCTTCTCCGTTCTTGGTCTATTAGGCACTGATTTTGCTATTTATTCAATGCTTGGCGCCTTATTTATGGCGGGTATTGGCACAATTATCCAATTATTCATTGGTGCAAGATTACCAATAGTTATTGGTACATCTTTCACATTTGTCCCTATCTTTATTACCATTGGTCTAAGTGCTGGTGGTGGCGAAAACGCCTACTATACCATCATGGGATCAATTATCGTTGGCGGTCTTTTCGCTACGATATTCTCTTTGTTTTATAGATGGTGGGGCAAAATTATTAAACCAATCGTTCCTGCCATTGTTGTTTTAGGTATTGGCTTATCATTATTAGCTAGTGGCGCGAATAGTTTCTTTGGTGGCACAAACGTTATTTCTCAAATCATTGAAACAGGTGAGACCGCTGCAGGAGTTGCCTATTACTGGTATATCATCGTGGCGTTCGTCACAATCGTTGCCGCGTTATTATGGTCATTATTAATTAAGGGTGTTTGGAAAAACATCAATATCATTGTTGGTATTGCGGTTGGCTATATCGTTAGTTGCTGTATTCCTGGTATGGTGGATTTCTCTGGTTTAGTCATTAATACAAACCAATTAATTGGTTCACATGGTATCTTTGATTTCCCACATTTCCTTAACATCACAAAACTACAATTTGCACCTGTTCCATGTATTCTCACATCTGTGTGCTTTATCTGCGCAATCATCGAAGCCATTGGTGACACAACCGCTTTAGCGGTCTCTGGCTTAAATAGAAATCCAACTCCACGTGAATTAGGTGGCGCTTTAGCCTTTGATGGTCTTAACTCCACAGTGGGTGCCTTATTTGGTGCTTTACCATTAACCACCTTCTCACAAAACGTTGGCATTGTTGCGCAGACAAAAGTCGTTAATCGTTTCACGATTTTCATCGGTGCGATGTTCTTACTTATCGCTAGCTTCTTCCCACCAATTGCCAACTTCATCTATTCCATCCCTGATGTTGTTATCGGTGGCACAATGGTCATCTTGTTCGGTTCAATTGCTGTTATCGGTATGAAATCCATTTCTGAAATTGGTTGGACTGATAAGAATATCTTAATTACGGCGATTAGTGTCTGCCTTGGCTTTGGTATTACCATCGCTAACGTGACATTAAGTAGTGGCAATATGGCGGCTTCTTTAGATCTCTTTAAGAAGTTGGGCGTTGAATGGCTTGCGGACTTATTAAGTAACAATGTCTTAAATATGTTCGTCTTATCATTCATCTTCTCCTGGGCTTTACCAGAAGATATGCATATCTCCTTATTCCATAAGAAAGAACAGAAATAATCAAAATATAATAAACAAACGGACTAGGAATGTAACCTAGTCCTTTGTTGTGATTTTTAATACCAAGTGGTATTATCTTTCCATATGAAAATTGGAATTATTGGAGCGGGTGCTTCTGGCGCTTATCTAGCAATTAGAGTTAAGGAAAAGAATCCTTCTTTTGATGTCACTCTTATTGAAAGAAACGATAAGATTCTTAAGAAAGTTTTAGTCACCGGTAATGGTAGATGTAACTATGCAAATATGGGCGACTTAACTGGTAAATACAATAATGAGCTCGCTAATAAGTTACTTAATGAATTCAAACCTCAAGATATAGTGGCTGTCTTTGACAAGTACGGCATCCATCCAACATATCTAGATGAATTAGTCTTCCCAACCTCAATGAGCGCTCAAACGGTCGTTTTAATGCTAAACAAGAAGATTGAAGAACTAGGCATTAAAGTTAAAGTTAATGAAAGCGTTATTGATTATCAAAAGAAAGATGATAAGTTCTATGTCCAAACAAACGAGAATCAATACATCTTTGATAAGTTAGTGGTTTCCGCTGGTGGAAAGTCTTACCCACAATTAGGCACAGACGGCGCTTTATTAGATATCTTAAAGAAGAAAGGCTATAAGATTGAAACCTTATCACCTTCTTTAAGTCCAATTAAAACTAAAGAAAACACTAAGAAGATTTCTGGTCAAAGAGCAAAAGGTAGAGTCACATTATTAAATAATAATGAGAAAGTCTATCAAGAAGACGGAGAAATCTTATTTAAGGATGATGGTATCAGCGGCATCGTCATCTTAAACATGTCCGCGAGAATCAACCGCTTAAATGATAAAAAGAATATCAAATTAGTGGTGGATCTTGCGCCTAACGCTAAAGCAGTCAAACAAAATCAATATTACGAATATGTCGCCCCAAAGATTGCGGAATATCTAGTAAGTAATAGCTTAGATATCCATAATCTTACCTTCACATTCAAAGATTTCTATGAATATAAAATCGCTGAAGTGAGCCATGGTGGTCTTTCTTTATCTGAAGTTAATGATTCTTTAGAGTCAAAGAAAGAAAGCGGTCTATATTTCACTGGTGAAGTGTTAGATATTGATGGCATGTGTGGCGGCTATAACTTAATGTTTGCATTCGCATCCGCTGAAAAAGTGAGCAGAGCTCTAGGAGAATAGTATGTATCAACAACAATTTATTATTTCTAATAACGATGTCGATTATCGTTTCACCTTAAAACCCGCTAATTTATATCGTTTATTTCAAGACGCAGCCTTAAAGGCTACTGAATCAGTGGGTTCAGATTCCATTTCTTTATCTAAAAGAGGTATCGACTGGGTCATTACTAGAATGGATGTGGAAATCACTAGATTACCACGCTGCAACGAAAAGATCACAGTGTGCACCTATCCTGGTAAAGATATGGCGATGCTATATCCACGTTTCTTCTATATCTTAGATGAAAATAAAAACGTTATCGTCAGAGCTTCATCTATTTGGGCGCTAATCGACGCTAAAACTAGAAAAGTTATTGTCGATAAAGATGTCATCAATAAACTTCCACCTGAAACAAGTGATTATGAATTATCATTACCTGGCAAAATCGTCGCTAGTGAAGATAACATCCAAATCGAAACAAGAAAGATTCACTATAGTGATTTAGACTTTAACTGTCATATGAACAATGTCCGCTATGTCGAATTATTAATGGACACTCATGACTTTGAATTCTATAAGACACATCGTCCAACTTTCATTTCCTTAAATTACATTAAAGAAATCAAAGAAAACGAAATGGTCACTGTTTACAGTGATAGAGGCAATCCAGAAACCATTGAAGTCAAAGTTGATGGTGGAACTTCTTTCTTAGGAAAGGTTACCTTCGTACAAGAATAAAAAAATAGAGCCAAACATTCGGCTCTATTTTTGTTATATCCTTTTTACTTTAAGACAACTTTATGGAAGGCTTTCTTGCCTTTCTTGATTTTGATTGGTTCCGCTAAATCGGCCTTAGTGATTCTTAAGTTAACATCACTAACTTTATTACCGTTAAGGGAAATACCACCTTGATCAATAAGTCTTCTAGCTTCACCTTTAGAAGCGGCTAATTTAGTTAAAACTAATAAGTCTAATAAACCGATATCGTTTTCAAGTTCGATTTCAGTTGTTGGCATATTAGCATCATCACCTTCACCAGAGAATAAAGCACGAGCGGCTTCTAATGCTTTTCTTGCTTCTTCTTCACCGTGTACTAACTTAGTGATTTCAAAGGCTAAGATTTCTTTCTTTTCATTGATTCTTTCACCTGGCCAGTTAGCCATTTCTTCGATTTGTTCAATTGGTAAGAAAGTAATCATCTTTAAGCATTTATCGACGTCAGCGTCGTTAACATTTCTCCAGTATTGGAAGAATTCGTATGGAGATGTTTTATCTTTATCTAACCAAAGAGCACCGTTAACGGATTTACCCATCTTCTTACCTTCACTATTAGTTAATAGTGGAATGGTTAACGCAAAGGCGTCTTTACCAGTTTTCTTTCTGATGAGTTCAGTGCCAGCGAGCATATTGCTCCATTGGTCATCGCCACCAAATTCCATATTGCAGCCGTAGTGTTCATGTAAGTAATAGAAGTCATAGGACTGCATAATCATATAGTTGAATTCAAGGAATGTCAGACCTTTTTCCATTCTTTGCTTATAGCATTCCGCTGTTAACATCTTGTTAACGGAGAAACAAGCACCGACATCTCTTAAAAGTTCAACGTATTTTAAACCTTTCAACCAATCAGCGTTATTCACACAAATGGCCTTATCTTCACCAAATTCAATGAAACGACCAATTTGTTCTTTAAAGCGAGCGCAGTTATGAGCGATTTGTTCTTCTGTGAGCATTGCTCTCATATCTGTACGACCACTTGGATCACCGACTAAACCAGTACCGCCGCCTAAAACGACGATTGGTTTATTACCGGCTAATTGAAGTCTCTTCATTAAGACTAAGGTCATAAAATGACCTGCATGGAGAGAATCCGCTGTTGGGTCAAAACCAATATAGAATCTTGCGCCACCGTTATTAATGAGTTCTTTAATCTCAGCTTCATCAGTAACTTGAGCAATTAAACCTCTTCTTTGCAATTCTTCGTAGATTTTCATTTTGAATATCTCCTTTTAGTAAAAAACCTCTATTCCAAAAAATGGAACAGAGGACGATTAATCGTGGTACCACCTCTATTTAGATAACTCTCACAAGCTATCCCTTAGTGTGTCTTTGACACTTCGCTATTTCGGGCGAACCCGTCATTCCCTACTAAATGGTTCAGGAAGCAGCTCCAGAATGTATTCCCCTTAACTAGTCTATGGTCTTGCAGCAACCGGCCACTCTCTAGAAGACATCATTAAGCGTACTTGTTTCCTTCAACGCTTTACCTAGTGATTATATCAAACAGGTATCTTAAAATAAAGATACATTGTGAAAGCATAATTGATAATATCTATAATCTTATATAGAATATAAACACTGAGATATGGACAAGAAACAAAGTAAGCAACAAAAAGTACCTAAAGCAAAGCTATTCTCATTTAAATATATTCTTTACGATTTAGTGAAATGGTTTGGCTTTTGGCAAACAATGATCTGGTATCGTATTAAAAAGACATACGATGGGCCTGAAGCAAAAAAGAGAATCAAAGGCGGGGCATTCATATCTTCTAATCACGTTGGTTTCTCTGATCCATTTATCCTACTAACAGCATTCTTATCAAGAAGATTACACTTCGTATTTATGTCTGAACTCATTAAGAATAAATTCCAAGAATGGTGTTATAGAAATATCTTCCTTTCCTATCCAATCGATAGAGAAAAACCATCTTTAGCCACAATGAAATTCTTAAGCCAATATGTCGCTAATGGTCATGTCCTTGGCTTATTCCCAGAAGGTCATATCAAAAGAGATGGTGAAGTAGATGCTTTCAAAGGTGGTATTGTCTTAATGGCGTACCTCTCTGGTAAACCAATTATCCCTGTCTATCATAAGAAAAGAACTAGTATTTGGCATATGACTAGACTAGTGATCGGTAAACCATTTGATGTCAAAGAAAAGATTGGTCCAGTGATGAATCAAACTAAATTAAACGAAGTCGCTAATGAATTATATGAATATGAATTACATCTCCAAGAGATGTGTGAAGGTAAAAAGTAATGGCAATCTTATTTAAAAACGCTCGTATCTTAACCATGAAAGATGACCATATTTTCCAAGGTAATATCGTCATCAAAGATAACCGTATTGCTTATATCGGAAACGATTATCAAGCCTACGCTCCTTTTGAACGTGAAATAGATTGTCATAACAACTTATTAATGCCAGGCTTTAAAAACCCTCATGCCCATAGCGGTATGGTCTTTGTTAGAGACTTAGTGAAGAATGTTTCCTTGCAGGAATGGCTCTTTAAATATATCTTCCCAAGAGAAGATCATCTCATCCCAGAAGACATCTATCATCTCAACAAAGTTGCCTACTTAGAATATGTTAATGGTGGTATCACCACAGTCTTTGAACATTATTTCTTCCCAGATTCATCAGCGAAAGCCGCTGAAGAATTTGGTATGCGTACACTTTTATTAGGCACATATGATGCAAAGAAGACTAGTGTTACTAAACTCGTAGATAATGTCCATAAATATAACGATAGAAAAGATCCATTAGTGAGATTTGTGATTGGTTTCCACGCTGAATATACCGCTGATGAAGAGTTATTAGCAAAGACAAAAGAAGCTATCGATATTGCTAAAACTCCTTTCTTCACCCATATGTGTGAAACACAAAAAGAAGTAGATGAATGTGTGGCTAGACATGGCTTAACCCCAGCGGAATTCTTCTATAAGAGAGGCTTATTTAACTATGGTGGAGGTGGCTATCACTGTAGTCATTTCACTGATGAAGAAGTGAAGATTTTCAAAGAAAACAATCTCACAATCATCTCTTGTCCAGGTAGCAACAAACAATTAGCTTCAGGCGACGCCCCACTTAATAAATACTTCAAAGAAGGAGTAAGAATTGCCTTAGGCACTGATGGTCCTGCTAGTAATGATAGATTAGATATGTTCTATGAAATGCAATTAGCGGTATCTAATAACGGCTTCAGTGTTATCTCTCCATTTGAATATCTCAAGATGATTACCGTCAACGGCGCTATCGCGATGGATATCGATGCGGAATATCTAGAAGTTGGTAAACTCGCAGATATTATTATGCTTGATATGTCTAACTTAGAAGGCGATATCATTTCTAATATTGTTAATAAAGGTAGCATTAACAACGTTAAACTCACCATGATTAACGGTAAAATTCTTTATGAAGATGGAAACTATTTCTTGAAAGAAAGTCTTGATGAAATCTATAAGAACGCTGATGAAGTCAAAAAACGCATTGAGTCAGAAATGAAAAAATAAATTGAAAATTAATTTTTCAGAGTAAAATAGTGGTATGGCATTAAAAAAGGGTTTTTGTACACATTGTAAAGGTGATGAAGATCTACGTATCTTTGATGTTAATAAAGATGCGGAGGTTTGTTATTGCCCTCATTGTATGGCGGCGATGTCTCCAAAAGAAGCTATCACTAACTATAACGGCTTAATCGCTAGTTATTTAAAGCATGGTTCCAAAGCCTTATTTGACTCCACTCAATATTTAGAAGCCTATCAAACATTTGCCCATGTTATTGATCTTAATGAAACCATCAAAGTTGCGCACTTTGGCCGTATCATTTCTATGGTGCATTTATCAACTTTAAGAAAGAGTAAAATTGAATTTGCTTTATCTCTTCACCGTCAAGAAGCACCTAAATGGTGCCACTACGCTGAAACAGTAGAAGAATATTATCACTTCTTACTTCTTTTGCTTGATGCTTTGAATAGTTATCAAACACGTATGAAAAAGAGAATTACCACACACGGTGGTATCTACTATGATATGGACTGTGTCATTCTCTATTTGCAAAGAATTAAAGAAATCAGAGAGTATAAAGAATTTGTCGCTCAAGAAGCTAAATTCTTCGTTGATAATGGCAAAGAACAATTCAAAGAAATTATTGATGCGGTTGCTTCAAACGATCATGCGTACGAACTAGCCTATAACGATAGATATGTCACCGCAGATGGCTATGTCTATTTATTCGCGGGTTTTGATAGTAATGGCTTGCCATTAGTGAGCATTAAAAACTCTAAACCAGATGTTGAATTACGTCGCCATAAAATTGAACTCTATCCTAAGGATAATAAAAAGAGCCCGATTAAGGATGAAGTCTATCCTAACAAGCTCCCAATGTTCCGTTTATTTATGGCTTCTATTCCAGCCGCTTCATTCTTATTTACTGCGGCCATTATTGGCATCGCATTCTCATTTGTTATTCCATCAAGTGTCGTGAAAGCTTTAGTGCTGCTTATATCCGCTATAGCAATTATCGCGGCATTAGTGTTCTTTACCCTACACTTTACGTGGAAGAATGCGCTTAAAAAGAAATATTATAATGGAATGAATCCGTTTATTCTTAAGTAAGTTAATAGCTTCTTAAGAGCTTTAGCACGGTGACTGACCGTGTTTTTTTGTGCTTGTTCCATCGTACCAAAGCAAGTCTTAGTTTCATCACTAATGAAAATAGGATCGTAGCCAAAGCCACCTTCACCCATTTTCTCAGTAGCGATTGTGCCTTTGGCGATTCCTTCAAATGTTAATGGTTTATCTTCAACATTTAATAAGACAATGTCACAGATGAACTGTGCGCTTCTATCATCTTTATCTTTTAAGTCTTCTAAGATTTGAGCAATGGCCTTGTCGTGTCCACCCATTTCAGAGGCGTAACGTGCACTGAACATACCTGGGCGGTTGCCTAATGGAATGATTTCTAAACCAGAATCATCCGCAATAATAGGAAAAGATGTGACTTTTTGCACAGCTTTAGCCTTAATAAGAGCGTTTTCCGCATAAGTCTTACCGTTTTCTTCAACGTCTTCAACTTTAAGTCCTAGGTCATTTAAACCATAGACAACGATTTTATGTGGAGAGAGAATTTGTCTCACTTCTTGTAATTTGTGTTTGTTTGTGGTGGCTAATACAATTTCGTAATTCATGAATGTATTATAGCAACATTTTATTTATAATAAATATAAGGAAGTGATAAATATGTTTGATGTTCCATACGAAAAAATGGTCTGTGACTCTGACCTTGGTGATGGTGGAGTTTACTTTTATGAAGAATATATGGAGTGGGTCTTAAGAAATTCCAATTCCGGTTTTAAGATTTACTATAAAGATATCCAAGATGTCAAAATCATCTACACAAGGAAAAAGGTTGTGACTGTCTATATGAATAATGGTAGTCATAGAAACCTATACTTATATAAGGCCGACACTCTTAAAAAACTTATCCATGAGGCTGTTGATAGAGTCAATGGTGTAGTGGATAACCAAGCTCCAGCGGAAGTGGTTGAATCAAAAGAAGAACCCAATGATGATCTAAGTAAACTTGAAAGATTAGCAAAGCTCCATGAATCAGGCGCTCTGAATGATGAAGAGTTCGCTCAAGCGAAAAAGAAGATCTTGGGTTAAAAAAAGAACAGGTTACAAACCTGTTTTTTTCATGTCTGGAGCAAGTGACGGGAATCGAACCCGCATAATCAGCTTGGAAGGCTGATGTTCTACCACTGAACTACACTTGCGTAGCGAGAATGATTATATATCATCCTCACTTAACTTTTCAATAAACTATTGATTAATAAAAGCTAATAATTGGTTTTTGTTTTGATAGCCCATTCTGACATCAACACGTTGACCATTTTTAAAGAGCATAAGTGTTGGGACAGCTTGGATACCAAATTGAGCGGCTACCGCACCAACTTCATCAACATCAACCTTTAAGATTAAAGTATCAACTTCTTGGCTTAATTCTTCTAAAACTGGTGAAAGCATTTTGCATGGACCACACCAAGTAGCAAAGAAGTCCACTAAGACAGTACCTTCTTTAATTAATTCGTAAAATTCATCACGATTATTGACATGTTTTAACATAGTTAATTCCTCCCTATATTGAGAATACAATCGCCGCTATTGCAGCAATCACGGCCAGGTGTAATGGATAGTAGAGATAACATCCATACTGGAACCATTTTTTATTATATCCGCGCCTTCCGTTATAAAGCAAAATAAACGCTCCGCTAATAATCGACATTAGTTGCACTTGATAAATGATTCTTACGTACATATATTCCTTCATTATCTCGTGAACAAAGAAATAGACTACCGTTAAGATCACGATAACAAACATAGAAAATAAGTTAATTGCGATTTGTTCAGTACGTGTGCCTTCATATGTATCAGCGTCAATACCAGAAGTAAGACTTTGAGCTTTAAAGAATAATTTGGCTAATAGACGCGCTAAATAGAACCCAATCACAAAAGCGATACCAAACCACCCATATTGTGTGCGAATGAAATACGGAAACCATAAGACTTCGCCATAACAGCCACAGTCATCAAATGCACTCGCAATAAATGAGACAATACCATACGCTAAAGGTAAGATTGCTAATAGCTTGATATACCAGCGTTTATTCATTAAACAATAGACCGCTAATGCGCCTAAAAGTAGGTCAATAAAAATAATGCCTTCATAACGCAATCCAAGACGGAGATTTTGGAAGAATGGAATGGTTTCACTACCCACAATAATAAGGGAAATAACACTAGCCATAATGCCTAGTCTTAGAGCGTATTTATTGAAGTTTTTAGTGTGCATGACACCTTCCGCAATCATGAAGCAGAAAAGTGGTAGGGCCAAACGACCAATACAACGACAAGGAGTGATATCAAACATCACGCCAATATGGTCAATAGTCATAGTTAAAATAGCGAGGATCTTAATCCAAAAACTACTAAGTAATAAAGGAAATCTACGTCTATCGTCCATTATTTTTGCACCATAATCAAAAGTATTGCTATCAAATTGTAACACACGTGAGCAGTAATAGAACAAGCTGGTCCACGTCGCTCATAGGCTAATGTTAATATGACACCTGATATTAAATAACTTGGGAAAGACCATAGCTCTTCTACGATGTCTTTTGCGTCAAATGTGAAGTGAATCATCGCAAAGACAATCGCAGTCACAACGAGCGCTAAATATTTATTAATTCTTCTTAAAAATGAATATAGACCAACACGGTATGTTAACTCCTCACAAATAGGGCCAATAATACTCATAATTAAAATAGCAATTAGAGGATAACCTTTTGCGATAGCTTCAACGCTCGCTTGATTAACATTATCTGCAGGTGTATGCCAAATGGAAATGAGCGCGTTAAGTAAGGTACCCGCCGCCATCAAAGTGATAGCGAAAGCAAGGCCATATATGTAATCAATTCCATTATTGAATTTGCTTAAGAAAAGCTTCTTTCTACTAAGAAGTGGAACCGCTAGTAAAGCAATGAACATTGTGGTGTAGGTAAGAGTCATTAAAAGTGCGTTTTTGAACAGCAAATTATCGGTGTCCATCATCCTGATAAAAAATGCGTACAAATGTTCAGTGAAGAGCATTCCTAAGTAGGCAAAGCCGATAACAAACATTGCTATTTGGCAAATTGGGTGTAAAAAAACAGCTCTTTTTGGAACTCTATTTAGCTTGAATAATTCATTACTATTATGGCACTCAGGACACTTTTGAAGTGTCGGGTCGTGATAAGCTTGACAATTAGGGCATTTGATATCTTTAAATAACATTTACTTTCATTCCTAATGAAAAAATTATACACTAAAGACAGATGTAATTATAGCAATAACTTGTTTAAGTTATCGAAAGCAATATCCCATGCAAATTAATATTGAACAAATTACCGCTTACTTCAATATCGCCCTTGTGGTGATTTTCTTGGTGTTTATCGGTGGTACTCTTCTTGCAGCACTTAGGGGCTTTAGACGTGGTGTATGGAAATCCACTCACAATATGATTTTCATGCTCACTCTTATTATTATTGCTTTCGTCACTTTAGATCCGTTCTGTAAGTTCGTAGAAAACTTTAACTTAACACAGTTTGTTCAAGGTTCCTTCTATATTAGGCAAACAAAAGAAGGCGTGGAAACAATGGTGTACTATGTACCAGTTACCACTGCTAAAGAAACCGCTACAGAATTCATCAAAGGCTTATATTACGTTTATGATGTTTCTGCTTCTTCCGCTAGTTTAACTAACTTTGCATTTGCAATCGCAGAATCTGCTATCAAGATTGTCTTGTTTATTGTCGATATCATTCTCATCCTTATCTTCGGTAATCTTTTCTCATTCATTACTTGGTACGCTATTGGTCAACACCTCATACCAAGATTTGTGAGAAGTACGGTTAAAGTGAGATGGTTAGGCGCTATTGAGACGGCTGTTACTTTTGTTGTCACAACAGCGTTATTCTTTACTCCTTTAACATCCCTAGTAAATACAGTCAACCAATCCTATCAAAAGAACAAACCTGAATCTGATAGTGAAGTGGTTAAAAATATTGGTAACTTTGTTAATGCTTATAACGATTCATTGTTCGCTAAAATTTTATTCAACTGGACTGCTGATGAAAATGGTATGACTTTTGATACCAAATTCTTCTCCACATTTACCACTGGTATTAGTGAAGATGTTTCTATTTCTTTATTAAAAGAATTATCTAGTGCTTCTAGCTTACTCGTGAATGCTTTATCCGGCCTCACCGAATCCGAACCAGGTAAATATGCTTATGATGCAACTAAGTTATTAACCAAAGAAATCGTTGATTCAACGTTCTCCGTTTTAACTAAATCCGAATTGTTAACAACCATCCTCCCATTAGCGGTTGATATTGCTTTAAATAGTGAAATTCTTGAAGGCTACATCCCAACACGATTATTAGACTTAAGTGATGTCGAATGGAAAAACGAATTAAGCAATGTGCAAGAAATGCTCGATTCCTTATTCGATAGTGGTGTCATGGATTCCGTGATGGTCGCTGATGAAACCGGTCATAGAGAATTCCGTTCCTTTGAAGGTCAAGGTGTTGTCGACTTTATTAACGAAATTATTAATAAGCCAAACTTTAACGAAGTTCTCAATATCTTTAAGTCACTTGATAATTCCAAACTATTAGCCCGTGTTGTTCCAGCCCTTGTCACTTATTTCAAATCCACAGATACCAGTGGTGAAGTAGAAAAATACTTACCATTATCTTGGGATGAAATATGTGAATTCAAATGGGGCTATGAATGTTACGTCTTGTTTGATTTCTTACATAAAACCGCGACGATTGATTCTGACTTCTTAAAAGCAGTCCTTGTTAAAGCGGGTACTTATAAACTTGCCGAAGGCGAAGAAGTAAAGAAACTAGAACAAATCATTTCAGAACACGCTGATGATTTCACTAATTTAATCGTTGGTGAAACAAATGCTGCTGGTGAATTAGTTGATGTTGATAAATCAGGCCGTAGTATTGTCTTTAATAACGGTAAACGTCTTGAAGGTAAGAATTATTGCTTATTTGATATGATGCTTTTTGAAAAGGCTTTACCACGTATTGTTGATAGCCTTTTCGAATTAGATATGATGAAAAGCTTCACTGAGAAGATTTCCACTGATGATGTGAATTCTTTCCATGCTGCTGTTAGTAAACTAAACGTTGGTAAAGTTCTTGTTAACTATAAGAAAGAATTCCATGCTGTTTTAGATGTTGTGGCAACATTAGGTCAAGATGTCGAACTCATCGAAGCTTTCTCCGCTCCTAATGGTTTTAATTCATTAATGAGAGAAGATGGTAAAATCTTCACCATTGAGAAAACTCATATCATCTATTTACAGCAAGCTATTGCTAAGATGAGTAAATCCTCATTAATCTATTCCGCAATTGTCCCAGTTATCAAGACATTCATCAGTGATTCAAGTATCGCTGATAATCTCAATGATTTTGGTCTAAATACTGATGTTCTTATTTCCGCTATTAATCACGATATGAAGAAAGATGAACAACATCGTGCTTTCTTTGGTGATTTAAGTAGCTTGCTAGATTGCTGGGATGACTTAGGTAGAATCTACTCAGTAGTCGAATCAGGTAATAGTGATAACTTAATGGATCAATTCAAAGATTCAACCTTAGTGGATTCTTTCATTAATATCTTAAGTGCGTTATTCGATAATCCGCTTATTAACCCAGATCCAGAACCAGGAGACTGGTATGAAAAGAATGAAAACCTTTATGGTTTATTAGGCTATGTCTTTAATATGACTTCTAGTATTGGTCTCACCGTTACTAGAGAAAGAATGAGAGAAGTTGAAAGCCATAATGGTTGGACTGGTGAAAATGGTGAATTCCAAGCCATTGGTAACATCATTAAATACATTGCCACTCATGATGTCTTAAAAGCCGCAGATATGTTTAACGATGGCTTGTCTAGAACATCTTTAAGTAACTTAAAAGAAGAGGGCGAAGGCAAAGTTGGTTTACCAAAACTCTTCGAACTCGTTGATAAATCATATATCTTTAAGACCTCACTTGGACCATTCTTAGATGATATGTTTGGTGATGCCTTAAGTGGCTTCTTAATCGATAGTGGCACGAATGTGTCATTTAGTAACATCTTTGACTGGGCACAAGAAGGACAAAACATCGCTAACTTGTTAGGTTCTTTAATCAATCTTGTTCCTGCTAACGATAGTGAAGCTAAAGACTTCTTAACTAACTTTGATATTTCCACTCTCCACGATATTGTTGAACTAAACGATATGCTTCATCAATTATCCCATAGTGGTATTTATACCTATGTTGATACAAATGGCATTAGCCATTATCAATTTGGTGCCTGGTTCTATCAAAAGATTAGTGATGCAATGGTGAAGTTCACCGTTAACACGACAGAATACGATTTACTCGCTGATCCAACACCAGGAGAAAATGCTTCTTGGAGTTGGAAAGATAGCTGGGGTATTAAGCCAGGTAGTGAAAGCGCTGACCCATACTTTGCTGAATACGCTGCTAAATATAATCCAGATGGCACTGAAACTAACACTCATATGATTGCTTATCGTGACTTTGTCTATCTTAACGGTAAGGCCAACACTGATGAATCATTGCCAACTGATTGGTGTGACTACACTAACTTTACTGTGAAGCAAGCAGCCTTCTTATCCGCCCATCAAGCGGACTTAAACGGTGCTTATACAGCTAATGAATGGGGCGCTTACTTTGCTAGTGATGATTTCATCACTGCATATAATGATGTCTTTGAAGTTGATGAAATCTCCCGTGTTTGTAAGTTCTTATGCTACGCCTTACGCGTCATGGAAAAGAGAACATCTGGTGAAGGTGCTGGCACACAAATTCCTTTGAATAAATTACCAATTCCAGTATTGGATGGCTTATTAACATCCATCAATGAAACTAGCTCTTTACGTATTTGTTTATATAACTTCTATCGTGTCGCTGATGAAAACTTATTAACAGGCTACAGTGCTTTCAATACTTCATCTTCTTATAACGTTTATATCGTTGATGGTGAGTATCCAATCATGGACTTTACAAATGGTCGAACGGCAAGACAAGAAGAAATTAATAAATTAATGAGCTTCTATCGTGTCCTTGATGAGGCTAACACTAATGGTGTCGTTAATGGTAGTGACTTTGATTATTCCAAGATGAATCAAGGTGACTTCTTAGATAAGATGAAAACCGCCATTATTAACTTTAATAGTTCCTATGTCTTCCATCGTTCTGGTTCAGGCAAAGTTAATAGTTTAACAACCTTCCAAGGCTTATTTAACTCTATGCTTTCTCAAAGTAGTGTGAAGGATGTCATCTATTTAGGCGCTAAATCACCTAAAGACGCTAATGCCACAAATTACACAACTAAAGAAGGTAAGATTGAATACCTTGTGACCTCTACCTTCTTAACTGATCAACAAATCAGTGATGGTTCACTTAACTTTACTAATGAAAGAAATAAACAAATTAATGAAATTAATAGTTTGATGGACTGCGTTGATTCCTTATATTCCTTAAAGGATAAGGATGGTAACGCCACAACCGCGATTGAACAAGCGGATATGAACAATAACGATAATATCGATATCATTGAAACCTTATTCAATAATCTTAATAATTCCAGCTTGTTATATGACTGCTTACCAAATTCCATCTATAGCATCTTCGTTGAAAACAATCAGTTAAGCATCACCAGTGGTGGTCAAACTGTTGAATTTGGTAGAGTTGACCCATTCTATCATTACTATTTCAATAACACTGTGAAGAGAAGCAGTGTTGACTATACCGCTAGATATTTATCTACTGATATTTCTGGCATTATTTCCCTATTAACTGATTATCAAGAATTTAATAATCAACTCAATGGTAAAGAAATGTCTGATCCAACAGTTTTAAAGAACTTAACCGGTACAGGTGGTGCCTTAAAAGATGTTCTTTGTGACATGCATGATTCTAACTTATTCCACACACCTGCTAGAAACATCGATGGTGCGACATATTACACAACTAAATATGATTCAGGCTATACCTTATTCGAAGAATTAATTAGCAAGATTTGTTCATTCGTGAAGTTAGATGACTTTGCTTACGATAGCACATATGAGTTAGATGTCTCTACCTATGGTAGCGCCGCTAATAAACTAACTGCCCGCATTAATGAAATCACTAAAGCGGATGATACAGGTGTTTCCACAAATGTCTATCACACCGCTCAAGGCACAGCTTGGTATGATGAAATCGATTCAATTATGAATCTTGCTAATACCGCTGCGGATATGACTACAGGTACATCTTTAGATGTCTCCTCATTTGAACTTAATAAACTCTCACCAACACAAATCAAGGATATGTTAACCGCTGTTAATAGTTCCGATATCCTCGCTGATGCTTTACCAAAATTCATCAAAGATGGTTTCACATCTATTAATCTTGGTACATTAACTTCCTATAGCGATGTTAATTATGCTTATTATCGTTTAGGCCAAGTCGTCTATGGTGGCGATGATGCCGATTCACCAGCGGGTTCTGAAATTGATAACATCTATCAAGTGATGAGTATCCTTTATAACGAAGGCACACAAACCTATAACACTGATATGAACAATATGACAGAGTTTGCTAAAGGCAGTGAAGGTGAAGCACGCTTAACCGGCTTACTCAAGTTCTTATATCAATCACATATCTTCGATACATCCTTAAATGGTACATATAAACAATATAACGTTGTGGATGGTCATAACATTACCGCTCAAGGTATTATGCTTTATAACTCCTTAGGTAATGATTTATCCGCTTATATTGCTAAAGACGCTGATAAGTCAACTTCTGCTAAGAGTGCTTTAGATAAGATTTCTACCTTATCAACTATCGTTCATATGGAAAACTACATTGAAAGTGAAGTTGATGTCACTTATCAGGTTGAAGCCAAAGGCTTAAAGAGACTAGTGGACTTAACGGATGGTCAGATTAACGCTAGTACATTTAACGACAATAACGTTAATACCATTAAAGCTAAGAAAGCACTCATTTTAGGCATCGTGGAAAGCGCTTATAACGCCACAGCTGAAACTGATCCAAGCTTATACAAACGTTCCGCTATTACAAGCGAATTCATTTCTGGCTTATTCAATACAATCTTAGAAAATCAATACACCAAGCTCGAAACTAAACCAACATATCAATATGTGGTCTATAGCTTTGGTAATGATGATGCCTCAACCTTAGATATCTCTGATTATGATGCACTTGATGTCATCGAAAGAGATGGTTTAGAAGGCATGCTTGATGCTTTAGATTATATTGGTGCTACTTCAACCCCAAGTTCATTGCAAGCAAACCGTGAACAAATCAAAGCGAAGTTTGCAATGATGGGTGAACAACCAGGTAAGAACTCTCATATGGCGCAAGCCTTATACCTTACCGAAGCGCATCAATATCTAAAGAATCTCCGTAATCCTGCGGTTACAAACGGTGGTCAAATGTTCGTCCCAGTCGATGAGACAAGCAATGATCCAACCGGTAGCAATAACGTTTATAGCAACTCTTTCTCTTTCAAAGAATATGGAGAAAGAATTGATAACTTCCTTAATGGAGCAACCATCGTAATCTAATATGGCAAACACAATTAAGGAACAACGCATTAATCAAATCGAAGTGATGAAAAGCAAGTTTATTGCTTACTTCCTTCCCTTAGATAACGAAGAGAACTTTAAGCCATTCTTGGCCGCTCTTCGAAAAGAACACAAAAAGGCGCGTCATATCGTTTATGCATATCGCGTCGGTATGAAAAGTAAATCTTGTGATGACGGGGAACCTAAAGGTACTGCTGGTCATCCCTTGCTTGATTTACTTTACAAAAAAGACATTAATAATGTCGCCTTATTAGTGGTCAGGTATTTTGGTGGCACTAAACTTGGTGCTTCTAGATTACTTAGAACCTACTTACAAGCGGGTATTGATGTCATTAATAGTAGCGAGTTAATCGCTTTATAGAAAGGTAACAGCATTATGGCAAATTGTGATGGTAACTGCGAACACTGCAGCGTTGAAGGTTGTGGTGAACGTATCGTCAAAAGCAAACCAAACGAATTTACAAACATCAAAAGAATCATTGGTGTTTTATCCGGTAAAGGTGGGGTCGGTAAATCTTTTGTGACTTCATCTATCGCCGCTTACTTAAATAGAAACGGATTAAAAGTCGGTATTTTAGATGCTGACGTCACCGGTCCTAGTATTCCTAAAGCCTTTGGTGTGAAGGAAAAGGCCTATGGTGAAAATGGTTTTATTTTCCCTGCTAAAACAGTTGGGGGTATTGAAATCATGTCCGCTAATCTTCTTCTAGAAGATGAAAAAGAACCAATCATTTGGAGAGGACCATTAGTTGGTAATCTTGTAAAACAATTCTTTGAACAAGTGATGTGGGGCGAATTAGATGTCTTATTAATCGATATGCCTCCAGGCACAGGTGACGTGGCTTTAACCACATTCCAAAGCTTACCAATCGATGATTTAATCATCGTCACATCTCCTCAAGACTTAGTTTCTTTAATCGTCACAAAAGCCATCAAGATGGCGGAAATGATGAATATCCATGTCTTAGGTGTTGTGGAAAATATGTCATATCTCGTCTGTCCAAAATGCGCAGAAAAGATTCCAGTCTTTGGTGAATCTCATCTAGAAGAATTCGCTAAAGAAATGAAATTTACAATCTTAGGTAAATTACCACTCAATAGTGATAACACTAAGTTAATGGACAAAGGTGAAATTGAAAAAGTTTCTCTTCCAGAAATCAAAAGTGTTATTGATGCAATTAAAGGAGAATAACAATGTTAGAGTTAGATTCCCGTCGTAAAAAATTATTTGATCAAATGAAAGACAATAGTGTGGCTGTCTTCTTTTCTGGTGTAAGTAAAATTGCTAGTGAAGATGAAGCATTACCATTTGTCTGCAATAAAAACTTCTTTTACCTTACAGGTATTAAACAAGAACACAGTGCGCTTATGCTCATCAAAACATTAGGCGAAAGAAAAGCCTATTTGTTCGTTGATCCATATAGCGAACTTAAAGAAAAATGGACTGGTAAACGTTTAACTCCAGAAGCCGCGAGCTTAATAAGCGGTCTTAAAAACGTTTATACATCCGATAATTTAGAAACTATGCTTTCTTTAGCCATTACTAAACAACAGTATGGCGAAATCGATTGCTTATATCTAGATTTATCTTCTCCAGAACAAAAACTTAAAGATGGCATGTTTATGAACGATTTAGTGGTCAAGTTACAACTTGATTATCAAAAAGATATCGTTGATAGCTATCCAATCTTAAGAGATTTAAGAATGGTTAAATCTTCTGAAGAAATCGAAAATATGGTTAAGGCTATTGAAAAGACCAATAATGGCATTGCTTATGCAATTAGCAAATTGAAAGTGGGCATGAAAGAACATGAACTCGCTGATTACTTTGAATTGTATGGTCGTTTACATGATCGTAGTGGCTTAGCCTTTGACACAATCATTGCCTCAGGTAAGAACGCTACTTGCTTACATTACCCATCACAAAACGATACCGTGAGAGAAAATGACTTAATCCTTTTTGACTTGGGTTATGAATATAACGGCTATAGTGCGGATATTTCTCGTACCTTCCCAGTAAACGGCAAGTTTGAAGGTGTTCAAGCTAAAATCTATGAAGCGGTTTTAAACTGCAATAAAGCCGTTATTCAAATGATTAAACCAGGCTTAACCATTAAAGACTTACAAGAATTCGCTACTGAATACTTAAGAAAACAATGCATTAACTCTGGCTTAATGGATATGAACGATGATATCCGTAATTATTATTATCACAATGTTTCTCACCATCTTGGTTTAGATACTCATGACATCTCTTTAAGAGAAAAGCCATTAGAGAATGGTAACGTCATTACAGTTGAACCAGGTTTATATTTCGCAAAATATGGTGTTGGTGTCCGTATTGAAGACGATGTTTTAGTCAGTGATAATGGCTCAATCGTCTTAAGTAAAAACATTGTTAAAGAGATGGATGAAGTCGAAAGACTCATGGCCACAAGAGGTTAAAATATGAAATACATTTTAGCAATCGATCAAGGCACCACAAGTTCACGCGCAATTCTTTTTGATAATGCTGGTAAACCTATCCAAATTGCTCAAAGAGAAGTGACTTGTTTATTCCCACATTCTGGCTGGGTTGAAGCAGATGCATTAGCTATCTGGGTTTCAGTCATGGATGTTATTAACGAAGTCTTGATTAAAGCTAATTTGACTATCGATGATGTCGCGACCATTGGTTTAACAAACCAAAGAGAAACCACAGTTGTCTGGTCTAAAGCTACTGGTATGCCAGTTTATAACGCTATTGTGTGGCAGTCTCGCCAATCCGCAGATATCTGCGATAGATTTGCTAAAGATAAAGAAACTATCCATCAAAAGACTGGATTAATTATCAATCCATATTTCTCCGCTTCTAAAGTGCGTTTTATCCTAGACCACATTGAAAATGGTCAAGCAAGAGCAGAGTCTGGTGAATTATTATTCGGCACAATCGATTCATGGATTATTTATAAGCTAACAAGTGGCAAAGTCCACGCCACAGACGTGACTAATGCTTCTCGTACACTTTTATTTAATATCAACGATATGAAATGGGATGAAGAACTCTGCAAGATGTTTAATATCCCAATGTCAATGTTGCCAGTGGTAAGACCAAGTGCTTATGACTATGGTCAAGCATCTTTCTTAAAGAGTGATGTTCATATCACTGGTGTCTTAGGTGATCAACAAGCCGCTTTATTTGGGCAAACATGTTTTGAAAGTGGTGAAAGTAAAAATACCTATGGTACAGGTTGCTTCTTACTAGTTAATACTGGCGATAAACCAGTCTTCTCTAATAAAGGTTTATTAACCACAGTGGCCTGGCAAATCGGTAACAAAGTCACCTACGCTTTAGAAGGCTCTGTCTTTATCGGTGGGGCAATTGTCCAATGGATTAGAGATGAAATGCAGTTAATAGAAAATGCTGCGGATAGTGAAAAGATTGCCCAAATGAGTCATCGTTCACGTGTCTATATTGTTCCAGCTTTTACAGGTTTAGGAACACCATATTGGGATGATGACGCTAGAGGGGCAGTATTTGGCTTAACAAGAGGCACTAATCGCAGTCAATTTGTGAGAGCCTGTTTAGAAGCTATTGCCTATCAATGTAAAGATGTCATGGAAGTCATGCAAAAAGATGCCGCACAAAACATCTCCGTTTTAAAGGTTGATGGTGGCGCCACTAAGAACAAATATCTCATGCAGTTCCAAAGTGATATCTTACATACCACAATTAAACTTCCTAAGTGTTTAGAAACTACCGCTTTAGGCGCAGCCTATATGGCGGGTCTTCAATGTGGATATTATCCAAACTTAGAAAGTATTAAAAAGATTCATGAATATCAAGCCATTTATGAACCACAAATGAGCAAAAAAGAAATTAAAGAACTATACAAAGGTTGGAAGACGGCTATTAAAGCCACAAGAATGTTTAAGTAAGGAATAAAAATGGAAATAAAGAATATCTGGACAAAAGAGCAAGTTGCTAATTATCTAAAAGGTATTCAGGTCACAGTCGAACTCGATCCTGATTACATTTATGATGTTTATGAAATGGCCAACGAATTCATCGGAATAGTGGACCAAGAGAATGTACAAATAGAGGTTAAAGAGATCAATCAATTTGAACTCTTGCTTTACTGTGTTGGAGAATACTATTATTCAATCTCACATCTTAACGCTGAAGAACTCGCTAGATTCAAAGCTAACGAAGAATATCCTTCCTCTATGGCAAGTGTCGCCGCTGATAAATATTTGTCCTTATCCATTTTTAATCACGTCGAAAAGAAACTAAGCAACCGCTTTATTCCTTCCGCTTCCTCTTTAAATATTTATTTAAACTTCATGCTTAATATCGTTAAGGGCTATAAGAAGAATGATCCTCAATCCTCACTTATTAGTGACCTTCTTATGAAGTCATTAACAATTTCTCGTTGTATCTTAGAAAACTTACTTAATGGTTATGAAACAGAAGCCTTCTCTTCTTGGAGAACTCTCCATGAATGTGAATGCACTCTTATCTTACTAGATAAGTATGGAGCGCCTTTGATCAATAAGTATTTAAGACATATGAATTTTGGTTTAGCGTTTAATGACACAATCCCTGATAAAGAACAACAAGACAGAATCTTCCTGGAAATGAAAGAAGAAATGCGTGGATATGGTCTAAAGAGTAAAGATATCCGCAAATACATTGAATATGGTTGGTTATACCTTATCGCGGATAAAGATGATCCAAACTTCAAACTTAACTTCCGTGATGGTTTAGAAAAGCTCGCTGGCTTAGAAGTCTATTCCAAAAGATATGAACTATCTAGTGAAATCATTCATAGTACTCCTCTTCTAATCTATTCCAATAAAGAGTATTTCTACTACATGACTCTATTGAGTCTATATGAAAGTTTCTTTAGATTAGAAAAAGTCTTCGTTTCACTCTTCTCTCAACGTGTTAGTGAGATGCAGATGAAACAATATGAAGAAATGCGTCGAGTCTATTATTCTCAACTGGTGATTATTCATAAAAGAGAGTTGGAAGCATTCAAAAGATTCCAAACAAATAGAAATCAAAAAAGCTCCAATTAAGGAGCTTTTAAATTACAAGTAATTTAGATTAGTCGTCTTGATAACAAGAGCCACCGATGAATTCACGGATAATGGAGTTGCATGGAACCCATTTATCACTTAAGTCATCGAAGAACTTAAGCATACGGATAAGTCTTTCAGCAACTGGGAAGTATTCACTTTCAGTATCGATTTCTTCAAGTAATGGCATCGCGTATTTTTTCATAACAGAGAGTTCATAACTTGAGAAGGAGTTGAAGACATAGTTAGCGCCTTCTTGGGAAGGATAAATCCATCTAAATTCACCTTTTCTAACGCTTGGCCACATTTCTAATGTGGAAATCGCGGAAGCGTTTCTGAATTGGTGGTCACGCACAATTCTTCTTAAAAGTCTTAAATCGGTTAAACTCATTGGATTATGGTTATCGATATTGACTTGAGATTGTGGGGCAATAAAGATTTTGAACTTTTGGTGAGCAGGAATAGAAGCAGTTAATCTTTCATTTAAAGCATGAATACCTTCAATGATGATTGGCTGATCTTGTGGAACGATTAACTTTCTACCTTCTTTAGCACGGCAACCCGCTTTGAAGTCATATTTTGGACATTCAACTTCTAAACCAGCGACTAAATCAGCGAGGTTTGAGTTAAATAATTCGATATCTAACGCATCAGCGCTTTCTAAGTCTGGCTTACCATCTTCGTCAAGAGGAGCCTGACCTCTATCAAGATAGTAGTCGTCCATAGAAATACGAATTGGTTTAATACCTCTAGATAATAATTCAATTCTTAATCTATTGGCGAATGTGGTCTTACCAGAAGAAGAAGGACCAGCGATACAAATCAAACGAATGGACTCTTTTTCGTCTTCAATCATTTGACCTAATTCACATAATTGACGGTTGTGTCTTTGTTCACAAAGTGTGATAAATTCGACATCGCCATCATGTTCAATTCTTTCATTAATACCAACGATAGTGTTACAACCTGTTGCTAACGCCCATTGGTGTGCTCTCTTTAAGGTCTTACCGAATGTCGGAGCGTCTTCAAATGGTGGAATTTCACCATTAAAGTCAGGACGTGGATATTGAATGATGATACCTGGGTGATAGTATTTGATAATCCATCTATTGATATAGCCAGTAGAAGGAACCATACGGTTATACATATAGTTTCTATAATTACCACAGGTATAAATGTGCGCGGTCTTTTCTGGACGATATTTTAAAATATCGACTTTATCTTGATAACCATCTTCCGCGAAGATTCTAGCAGCTTCGTCTTTAGAAACAATCTTTCTTTCTAATGGTAAATCAAGAGCGACGAGTCTATTCATTTCGGCGACTAATTCTTTGATCATAATACCCGAAGCACTGGTGCCTGGATTTAAGATTTGTAAGAAAATAGAACGGGAAACGTTATAGGCAAATCTGATTTCATAATGAGGATGAATATTGTGCATAGCCATCGCCACTAAGAAACGAAGAGATGATTCATAAATTGGTTTTGCATCTCTATCTTTGCAGGTTAATGGAATGATTTCAGAATCCTTATCAATTGTGTATGTGAGTTCACGGACACGGCCGTTAACGTAAGCACATATAATGTTTCTGTCTTTGCCCACGACATCTAATACAGTAACTGGGGCATCATAAATTTTTTCTGTGTTATTAAAAACCACTTTAATTGGCATTGTATAGTTCCTCCTAAGAGTCAAGTCTTACATTCTAAACAAATGTCTAGACAATTTCAAGCAAATTAATTATAACGTTATTTCACTCGTAAAA
>JAEEGL013967141.1_pt1 | contig 33007 bp, 25 predicted proteins | sample 9134231 | NCBI WGS metagenome assembly JAEEGL01 (sample SAMN16246548, study PRJNA631951) | gut metagenome | biome: gut microbiome; feature: rumen; material: fiber-attached | host: Bos | place: Iran: Karaj | collected 2018-10
ATCAATTCCCTGGACACCACTGTCTATCATTCTGTCGACTGCGTTACAACCACCGCCGCCACAACCGATTACCTTGATCGTAGCGAAATGATCTTCGTCCAGAACAAACCCTCTTTTATCAGACATCGTCAGATCCTCCGTTGTATCTGTTTAAAATGTACTTGCAAAAATCCTATATATAGTACAATCAAATAAATTTTAAACTAAATGTTGTACTTCGACAATAGAATCTTTCATTCTCATCGACTAATGTTAAACTTTTTTTCTTATTAATGCAATGAGAGGACATTACAGATATATTAATTATTAATAATAAGTATTATACGCACGGTAGATCTTTTCTTCATCCGTCATGTCAAGAGAACCTGCCGGCAGCCCCTCGAAAGCATCGGCTCTGATCGCATAGAGCAGCCACTGCATGTTGTCATCGATATTCTCGACACCTGCAAGCTTAACCTGCAGAATAGTGCCGTCCGGAAGCTCCACGGTAAGGAAAATAAGGCCAGAGGACACGATTCGCACCTCGCGCACGCTGTCGTAGAAGCTGTAGCCGTCGTTTCTGATAGAACCCCTGTCGGCATCAAGAACGGCTCCTAATACCAGGACCATCTTCTGGAACTTCAAGGACTCAGTGATATTCGTCCTCTGCCCGATAACAACGCTGTCGAGGTCAAGTCCGCACAGCACGGGATGAACGTCCTCGTCTGCAAAGGTCGTGAACTCCAGGATAACTCCCTCATCATCGATGACCGCATAGCCGTCGGGCACCTTGATATAAGCAAGCTTATGCCTCTCCGATACCTCCACCGTTATCGTGGACGGGAAGCTTATATGCACATCAACATCGTCGATATAAGGCGTGCTTCTCTCAAGAGCACTGCACTGGAAGAACTTCGGGATCAGGATATGGTCGCCGGGCTGAATATTCAAAGCCGCGAGTATCTCTTCGTCCGAGAACTCATAGTTGCCGTTGACTTCGATATTCTCGACTCTCATCGAGGGATGGAAGATCACGCACCATATAAGCACGATGGCGCATATCGACAGCAGCACCGACAGCACTGTCTTAAACTCGAACGGGAAATCCTTAAGGTATTCCTTCCGGGCTGGCTTGTCGGACTTGGCGGGCTGCTTTTCGACGGGCTTCTTTACGGGAGCCTTCTTGGCAGGCTCCTCCGCGGGCTTCTCCGGCTTCTCCTCAGACTCGCCCTCAGCCTCAGGCTTATCGCCCTCCGGCTCCTCACCCTTCTCCTCGGCGTCGAAAACCACTTCCTCCTTCTCGGAGGATTCCTCGTCGGAGAACAGCTTCTCCAGCTCTTCCCTCTCCTTCTCTGAAAGCTCAGAGGGCTCGGGCTTCTTTTTGCTGTCCTCAGCCACCGATAAGATCTCCTACAGCCGCGACGATCTTCTCGTCACAGTCGGGCACCGCGAGTTTCTTCGCGTTGCTTCTCATGCTCATGCGCTTTTCTTCGTCGTTAAGAAGCTCTTCGAGGACGTCTCCGAGCTTAGCTTCCACATCCTTGTCAGGCATCAGCACGCATCCGCCGACATCAGCGAAAGACGATGCATTGTAAGTCTGATGGTCATGCGCCGCATACGGATAGGGAACGAGCACGGAGCAGGATCCGATCGCCGCTGTCTCCGCGCAGGTAACGGCACCGGATCTCGTGATAGAGACGTCAGCTGCCGCCATGTACTCGTTAGGATTGTTGATATACTCATGCGTCTCGAGGTTATCCGGGATAACGGCGTCAGAAGCTATCTTCGAAGACTGCTGCTTACCCGTGCCGAGAACGAACTTCACGTCCTTGAACCTGGGCTCAGACGCGGCCTTGATAACGAAATCATTTATCGTCTTCGAACCGAGGCTGCCGCCCATCGCGAAGACAAGCTTGTCAGAAGGAGCAAGACCTAACTTCTCCCTGCACGCCGCGGGGTCAGTTCCTGCAACACCTGCTCTTATCGGGTTGCCTGTGTATACGACCTTGCCTGCCTTGCGAAAATCCTTCTCAAGATTCGGGAAGCCCGTGAGCACGAGGTCAGCCTTACGGCCGATCCAGCGGTTTGCTCTTCCGGGGAAAGCATTCGCCTCATGGATGATAACTGGCACCTTCATGGAAGCCGCAGCTTCGAGCAAAGGTGCGCACACATATCCGCCGGTACCGATTACGGCATCGGGCTTAAAGTCCTTGATGATCTGCTTGCACTGCTTCTTGCCCTTGAGGTTTGCAGAGAACGCCTTTACCATCTTCGGTGACGGCTTCATGGGGAAAGGCTTCGCAGTAATGTTACGAAGCTCATATCCTGCCTTCGGAACGAGCTCTCCCTCAAGTCCCTCGCTTCTTCCCGTGAAGATGATCTCGCATCCTTCAGTGGGACCGTAATGGGCCTTAAGTGCATCCGCGATACTTATCGCAGGATTGATGTGTCCCGACGTACCGCCGCCTGTAACTATAAAACGCTTCATATGATAGCCTCTGTCTTATTGCTGTTGATCTTGGGTGATGTTCCGCTTCTTGATACACACAGGATAAGTCCGTATGCAACGAGAAGGAACAGCTGCGCGGTACCGCCGTAACTTACGAAAGGCAGCGTAACACCCGTTGAAGGTATTACCTGGAGCTCAACGGCGAGATTGAGCACGACCTGTATCACGATAAGCGTCGTGCAGCCCGTCGCGAGCATCCTCGAGAACACGCTGTTGGCACGCAGGATTACCTGCACGAACATCGCGAACATCAGCATATAGAATAATATCAGCACGGCACCTCCGACGAATCCCGTCTCCTCTACATAGATGGAGAAGATATAGTCGTTCTGGGCCTCCGACACGTAGTTGTATTTCGCACGGGAAGAACCGAGTCCTCTTCCCCACATACCGCCGGAACCGAGTGCGTTGTGCGCATTCGTAACCTGACGCGTATCGTCCTCCGTAACCTCTGCCTCCTCGTCACCGCTCGTAGCAGCGAAGACGTTAAGTCTCTGGTAAACGTGAGCGAAGTTGTTACGGAAGTTAGGGTTGATCGCGATGTAAGCCGCACCGAACACAACGCCTACAAGAAGTATCGACAGGCCTCCGAGGAACCACGCTCTGATACCGGCACCGGAGTTAAGCGTGCACATGAACACGACGACACCGATGATAAGGAAGCACGAGAAGTGCGGCTCGAAAAGAATAAATACGTCAACCAGCAGGCACGCGGCAACAGGAATGATAAAGTCGAAGAACGCATGATTCCACGCCTGACTCTTACCGGTCTTGGATTGCAGTTTCCCCTGCGCTCGCAGCCTGACTATGTATTCACGATATCCTGCCAGAGCGATTATAAGACCGATCTTACAAAGCTCCGAAGGCTGGAACTCCCATGTACCGATGAGGATCCATCGCTTAGCACCGTTGATCTCACTACCGAACAATCTAACCGCGATGGCAAGACCGAGACTTGCGAAGTACGCACCGAAGAATATGAACGGATGCTTGAAGAAGTTTACGGGGATGAACGATATGATAAGCGCTACCGTAAGTCCTACGACCGTCCACAGGATCTGTCTCTTAAGATAGTATGCAGAGTCGTGTACCGACTTAGCGTAACCTGCAGGTCCCGATACGGAATAAAGGATGACAAGGCCGAACATGACGATGCCGAACATCATCAGGATAAGAGGTATATTACTCTTCTTCTGAGTCTGGATCTTAGTCATATACCGATGCTCCCTTGGACAGAGACTCTACAGCCTTGTCCGTATCCGCATTAAGAAGGCTCGCGCACATGAATGCATAGCATGCTCCGGGAACACACTCGTCGCCTTCCTGAACTGTATGGATATCTCTGATCACGTTCTTCCTGTCGCCCATCGTGACAGTAAGATCGAAGTGCATTCCGTTATTCATCCTAACGTCAGATGCATTAACGCATACTGGACAGTTCTTAACCGAGCCGTTAAGCTTGTCATCAGCCGAGACTGCGATAAGTCCGTTATTGATGGGGATGATATTTCTTATATGATCGAACAGGAATCCGTCGTCCGCGTTAACGATAAGGATACCGTTCTGCGCAAGACTGTTGATGATCCCGCTGCATTCATTTCTTATAGTTTCTTTATTTATAGATGAATCCGAGCTTCCCATATCTGCGATAACTGCGATATCGGGACGTGCTGTCCTGATGTCTTCCTCGGGATCAACGCCTATGATGAGTACGCGTGTATCCTGAGGTGCAGACAGTATCGTTCCGGGAAGACTGTTTCTTGCAGACCAGATCTTATATGAAGGAGCAAGTGCCTCCGAGATCATGCTGCAGTATGTATCAGTATCGCGAGTTCCGGTAACTGTTATTACCTTGGCACCGATCTTATATCTGTAGTGCTCTGCAAGTTCAGCCAAAGCCTTGGATACATCCTTAACAACGATTCCTATACCGTAGTCGGGAACCTTGCTCATGGAGCTTACTACGACTGCGCACGCACCTCTTGCCATCGCCGTCGCGGCGTGGTCATTACCGTCGAAAGTATCCTTCTTAAGCGCGAAGAAGAGATTACCCTCTTCTATCGTTCTCACATCAGTCGATACACCCGTTATGAACAGCGTCCCGCCGATCACACCTTTACGGTTGACCACGGTACCGTTAACGGCTGCTACCGCCTCATCGAATGAGAACATTCTTCTCACGCTCTTTCCTCTCTTACCTTCTCCGCTGCGGCTGCTGCCACCTCGGCATCATCAAAGTGTATAGTCTTATCCTTGAAGATCTGATAATCCTCATGGCCCTTTCCTGCGATGAGAACTATGTCTCCCGGGCAGGCCGTCTTGATCGCTTCGTATATGGCCTCAGCTCTGTCAGGAACAGTCGTAAACTTACCGTCTGTCTTCTCTATCGCCGAGACAATATGACCGATTATAACAGAAGGGTCCTCGGTCCTAGGATTGTCAGATGTCACAATTGTGAAGTCAGACTTAAGGCCTGCCACTTCACCCATCTCGAACCTTCTTGTGTGTGACCTGTCACCGCCGCATCCGAAGACTGTTATGACTCTTCCCTTAGTCGTCTCTTTAAGCGTATCGAGCACGTTCTCGAGCGATGCCGCATTATGTGCATAATCAACAAGAATGGTTATGCCGAGGTCGTTATTAACAGGCTGAAGTCTTCCGGGCACCTCGATCTTCGCGAGGCTCTCCTCTATGGACTTCGTATCGATGTCAGAAAGATATGCTGCCGTTAAAGCACAAAGCGCATTATATACATTGAAGTTTCCGGGGATAGCTACGAAGAATCTTCCGTTGTACCAGGGGCTTACAAGATCGAAGAATGTTCCCGCGCGTCCGTCCTTGAAGCCGTGCTCGAGGTTACATGCCTTGACGTCACATCCTTCCGACATGCCGTAAGTTATGATCTTGCAGCCGCACTCTTCGGCCTTCTTGATAACTCTGTCAGTAACCGGTGTATCCTTATTGATCACCGCGATATCGGACTGCTCCCACAGCTTAAGCTTGCAGTTAAGATAGTCCTCCATATCAGGATGCTCATTGCCGCCGATATGGTCTTCATAGAAGTTTGTAAAGCATCCGATGTTATATCTTATAAGACATACACGGTCGAGCTTAAGGCCCTGGCTTGATACTTCCATTACGCATGAATCAGATCCGGCATCGACCATCTTCGACAAAAGCTCGTAATTATCTCTTGCCTCAGGTGTCGTATGTGCCGCATGGATCTTCTCGTCACCTACGATATCGTAGACAGTTCCTATAAGGCCGCACTTCTTTCCCGAAGTCTCGAGGATATCTCTTATCATGAATGAGATCGTAGTCTTGCCCTTCGTGCCCGTGATGCCTACCATGTGAAGCTTCTGCTCAGGCTTACCGAAGAACGATCTTGCTAAGCTCGCACACTCCTTGCGGGAGTCTTCTGAAGCAACTATGCAAGCTCCAAATCCTTCGCCCATAGAGCTTAGCTCTTCGTCGGTGTAGGGGCAGTCGTTCATGTCCACCACGATCATGGAGGCGCCCTTTTCGAGCGCGGGCTTGATGTAAGTGTGTCCGTCTGTAGTAAAGCCCTTTACCGCGACGAAGATGCTGCCGGAAGTAACTTTCCTGGAGTCGAACTCGACTCCCGTTACCTCCTCGGGAATGTTTCCGGTGATCAGTCTGAAGCTCTGTGAATATTCCATATCAGCCCACCATACCTTCCGTTGTCTCGGCTGTCTCATCCTCTTCGGATACAACGCCGTCCTCGCCTTCCGGTTCGACCGGAGCCTCGCCTGCGTCAGGTGCTACCGTAGTGTTCTCGAGAGTAACCGTGATGATGGATCCCGAGAAGACCTGTGCGCCCGACAGTTCACTTTGTCCTACGCAGATGCCCATGACGTCGCCTTCGATATAGCAGTTGAGGTTCGCGTCACGAAGCGCTTCCATGCACTCGATCGCGGTCTTTCCCGACAGGTTCGGCACGGTGCTCGTGAGCATCTGGATGTTGTCTGATTCAGGGTAGAGCATGACGATGCCCGAGCTGTAGAGCTGAGCGTCGGTCGAAGGATATGTGGCACCTACGATAGTCTCGGCTGTCATGTTAGTTGAGCCGTATACGCATGAGATGCCGTTGTAGCCGATACGTGAAGCAGCCTCTGTAGCGGAAAGTCCGACTACAGGCTGTACCCAGTATCTTGTCGTAAGCTGGTCGTAGTCTTCTGCGGTAAGGATCCTCGGAACGCCCATGTAACGGAGCGTGCCCTCTACGATACGTGCCGCAGTAGCAGCTGCCGCAGATGAACCTACAGAGTTCTCGGCAGGCTTGTTAAGTACAACGAGGACCGCGATCTGCGGATCATAAGAAGGAGCGAAACACGAGAACGAGAGCACGTGTGCACCTGCAAGCTCGCCCGTCTCGATCGTGGACGTCGACGTCTTACCTGCAACGTAGTAACCCGGAACCTGACCCGCGGAACCTGTACCTTCGTCTACTACGTCGATCATGAGCTGTCTTACTCTGGCGCAGGTGTTCTCGGAGAAGATCGTACGTATTACCTCAGGCTCGATCTCATCCACGATGTTGCCGTTCTCATCCGTAATGTAGCGGACAACATGAGGCACCATGAGGTTACCGCCGTTTACGATAGCGCAGTAAGAGTTGATGAGCTGGATAGGAGTAACCGTGGCGGACTCGCCGAAAGACAAGCAGCTCATATCGATTACACTCGGGTCTGTATGGAAGATACCGGTACCCTCAGCAGGAAGGTCGATACCCGTTGTCTCGTAGAAGCCGAACATGTGCACATACCTGTAGTACCTGCTGACACCGATCCTCTGCGCGAGCTGCACGAAAATCGGATTGCACGAATTCTCGAACGCCTCACGTAAGGTCTCCATGCCGTGGTTGCCGCCGTTCTTCTTTTGCAGCCAGCAGGAGATAGTGTCTATATCAGATACCTGGATAGGCGCGTCGGAGAAGACTTCGTTCTCGTTGGTAAGATTCTCTTCGAATGCGATACAAGTGGTAAGAGCCTTGAATGTGGAACCCGGCTCGTAAGTATCTGAGATGCAGCGGTTACGCCAGACGTTACTCATGAGGTAATCTACCTGCTCGTCGTCATCCATCGCATTCCACATGATAGGATCCATTCCGTAAGGAAGTCCGTACGGATCGTTAAGGTCGTAGTCAGGAAGCGATACCATCGCAAGTATCGCACCTGTGTAAGGATTCATAACGATAGCGCAGATACCGTCTCTCGGAGCATACTGGATATATGCGCTTCTGCAGATCTCCTCAGTTATTCTCTGTATGTTGATATCTACATTAAGTACAAGGTTGTTGCCGTTAACCGCAGGCTGTGTGATAGCGTCGGAATACGGAAGTACGCCCTCTGTTCCCTGGTCTACCTCTGAATATCTGTAACCGTCTGTACCTGAGAGAACGTCATTGTAGTAAGCCTCGAGTCCGTATACACCGTTAAGGCTGATACCGTTGTTGCTCGCATAGCCGATTACCTGCGCTGCGAGGCTTCCGTAGTTATAGTATCTCTGGGGAACTGCAAGGAATGAGATTCCTGCGAGCGAATGCTGCTGACAGTAAGTCTTGGCAGGCTCTGCAAGCTCGGCATCGAGATTTCTTACAAGGTCCATACCTGCAACTTCATTACGGGGATCTGTAGTGTCCTCAGGATCATAAGGAAGGACCTCATCGATCTCAGCAGGATCCATCTCGAACATGGCTGCCATGTCACTTATAAGCTGTTCTCTTGAAAGAACGCCGTCCTCTATCTCGTCAGAGCTCATGAGGACCTTAGGAGAGATTACTACAGTATAGTTATATGTATTAGATGCGACAGGCATGTTGTTCGCATCGTAGATAACGCCTCTGTCAGCCGCGTAGGACATCATCCTCCACTGCTGGTCGGAAGCAGCTCTCGCATATACGTCGTAATCGATTACCGTGGTCTTATAGAGGTTGCCTACAAGATATAACGAAAAAAGACCGATAAGAGCATATATCGTCATGGTAAGACCAAGCGAGATACGTTCGTTACGGCTCTTTTCTGTATGCGAGTCTGTGTGTAATTCTTTATTCAGATTCTTGTCGTCACTCATCCGATGCTTCTTCTTCGAGGTAGTAATTGACCAGAGCTTCTACAGCGCTGTCATACGCCTCCTCGCTGATTCCGAACTCCTCGTCATATGATACCATAGTGACGAGTTTGTCATCCTCGGGCATCGGGATCGCCACGACCTGATTTGCATTCGGGTCCTGCATACCGAGAGCGAGTGCCTGCGCTCTGATACTGTCCATATCTGTTATACCGTTAAGGTCTTCTTCGGAATCAAGGATATTTCTCTTCAACACCGCTATCTGATCCTTGAGATCCGAATTGTCTTTTGCCAATTCCGCCAAGCCTACCTGCGGATTTATAAGTAACATGAAGAATGCGCCTACGAATATGATAAGGCCGACAGCGATGACGGTCTCGAATACGCGGCTTCTTGTAGCCTGTCTGACCATCTTCTTCTTCTTGATAGCTTCTTTCTTCTTCTCTTCTTCATCTTTCGCAGAAAGCGCAGGATACTCATATACCTGCCTTGTGAGCGGTACGTAAACTTCAGTATAAAATTCGCCTGTTTTTACCGAAGACATAGCCTATTCCTTTCTTTCAAAGACGCGAAGCTTAGCGCTGTGCGACCTGTTATTGATCTTTAATTCCTCTTCACTTGCCGTGATAGGTTTTCTGGTTATCACCTTACCGAGACTCTTCTTGCCGCATACGCAGGGAAGATCCTTCGGACAGGTGCATGGATCCTGCAGTGTACGGAACTCTTCTTTGACGATCCTGTCCTCGAGAGAATGGAAGCTTATGACTGCCATCCTGCCCTTGTCGGACAATCTCTTAGGTCCCTCCTGCAGTAAAGTTCTGACGGAATCGAGTTCGTGATTAACTTCGATCCTTATAGCCTGGAAGCATCTTCTGGCGGGATGCTGATCTTCGTATCTTGCCTTGCCCGGCATATACGAAGCGATCGCTTTGGCGAGTTCGACCGTTGAGGTGAAAGGCTTCTCCTGCCTGTCCCTTACAATCCCCTGTGCGATCCTTCCGGCATATCTCTCTTCCCCGTAGAGTCTGAAGATCTCTTCTAATCTTTTGGCATCGTAAGTATTAACTACTTCATATGCCGAGATCCTCTGCTTGTCATCCATCCTCATATCGAGAGGACCGTCAACCGCATAAGAGAAACCTCTTGAAGCGGTATCGATCTGATGTGATGACACTCCCAGGTCAGCCAGGATTCCGTCAACTCTGTCAATGTTCAGTTCATCGAGGACTGCCGTTATCTCGGAGAAGTCCGACTTAACGACCTTCCAGTTCTTTCCTGATGCCTTGGCCTTTGCAGTACATACCGCGATTGCCTCGTCATCCTTGTCCAGGGATATGAGCATCCCCTTCTCATTCAGCCTCTCGGCGATACCGCCGCTGTGGCCGCCTCCGCCCGCCGTGCAATCTACATAGATGCCGTCAGGCTTGATGTTCAATGCTTCCATACATTCTTCGTATAGGACCGGTATATGGGTGAATTCCATTACAGACCTTCTACAAAGTATGTTGTCTCAAGGCCTTCGATAGATGAGATATCGTGATCCTCATTATCGTAGTGTGCCTTAGTACAGATCTCGAGCTTGCCGTCGATGTCGAATACGCAGATCTCGTCGCCGGGCTCGGCTCCTATCCTCTCCCACAATTCAGCAGACACCTTAATACGGCCCTGTGAATCAACAGAGCAGTCCAACGCCTCACCAATGATCTCACGCTTGAGCTTTCTGACCTTGGGATCCATTGAGTTAAGGCCCTTCAACTGTGCGGATACTTTACGGAAGTCTTCTGCTGTATAGACACTCAAATAACCGGTATCAAGGCTGTTAGTTACTACCAGCTCTTCTCCCAGCTCTTCTTTATGCTTTGTGGGTATGAAGAATCTCCCCTTAGCATCGATTTTCTTAGTGTCTCTAGCCATCTGCTCCGTTTAACTCTGTTAAATTGTTACATCTGTGAGAGTTACTGACACAAATTTCCACTTTTCTGAAATTTACTGCCACTTTCCTCCACGATTTGTATTGTATATGTAACTATTTTGTTATGCAAGGCTTTTTCTCGATTTTTCTTGATTATTTGTTCTTTTTCCTTAGAAATGCTCTTGAATCCTCCTTTGAAGCTTCTTTATGAGGTACAATTAATGCATGGAATTTCTTATAAGAGTACTGATTATCTATTATTTATTAATAAATGTAGTTGCCTTCACCGCTTACGGCATCGATAAGCGCAAGGCAATGAGGAATCAGTGGCGTATTCCCGAGTTCACGCTGATCACACTGGCTTTTATAGGCGGTTTTGCCGGCGCACCCCTTGGAATGCTTATGTTTCACCACAAGACAAGGAAGCTTAAATTCCGTCTTCTCATCCCTGTCGCGGTGATATTACATATAATTCTCATAATTTTTATCGTGGTAACCGTACATTAATTTGTTCATTCTGCAACTTGTTGTCTTGTGGCAAGAAATCTACAATACGCAAGGTATTTTTGTGTAGGCAAAAAGACAATTTGGAGGAATGAAGAAATGAAGAAGATTATTGCACTTGCTATTGCTACAACTATGGTATTCGCTATCGCTGCTTGCGGTGATACAACAACTGAGACATCTGCTGTTGAGACTGAGGTTGCTGTTGAGGAGACAGTTGCTGAGGAGACAGAGGCTGTTGAGGAGACAGAGGCTGCTGTTGAGGAGACAGAGGCTGCTGAAGAGACAGAGGCTGCTGTTGAGGAGACAGAGGCTGCTGAGGAGACAGAGGCTGTTGAGGAGTCTGTTGAGGAGACAGAGGCTGAGGCTTAATTCTCTCTTTGCTTATAAAGCAAACTAGTTTTTAAAAAGAAAAAGAAATAATTAGCCCTTAGTACACAAAATACACTTAATGCAAGAAGCCGTCTTAATAACAAGACGGCTTCTTATTTTTTATCTGTAATTGAAACTATCCGGTCAATAATCCCTGCTGCCGCCACCGTTGCAATCGGCACGGCAGTTATGGCAGTTCTGGCATACTCAAGATTCGTTCCGAATATGGAAAGTATGATAGTAACCATAATAAACGCTCCCAAACCGAGTCTGATCCACTCAATCTGTTTCTTCTTAACCAGAACATATATAAAAGTTATTATCTCGATCAAAGAGATAATGAGCGTATGGAATATATTGATCCTAATTACCGACAGCGTACCATCCAACAGCAATACCATCATCTGAGCAGGTTCTGTATATACCACCGCTCTGTAGAACGAAGATGAATACGTCTCGAACAGATTAGGTATCATCCGGTTCCAATTCTCGAATTTATGATTACCGAGTGATCCTTCAACAAAAGCCTCTACCCTTGTTCGGTCGTAAGTATCCATGATATACCACCTTGCAAGGTTTACATTTGCCGTATTATTCAAGTCATATTCTATCCCGGTATCACGGCACGCAATTGTCTCAAGGCGTTCTTCTATAGACGGATCACGAGCTACAGTCTCTTCATACGAATAAGCTATACCATCCGCAGCCGACGCTATCTCAGCATCAGATGAATCGTGATAATAACCGTTATTGATAACAACAACCAGCTGCTGTCCAAGGTACGAATCACTCATCGTAAAAGAACCGTATTGATTATAGAATGCAAAAGAATAAGCAATTACAAGTATTATCGGAACGGTTGATATGGCTGCACCGATCCAATTGTTATACCGGGATCCAGAAGGATCAGACTTATCCTTCTTCATGGTTTGAATAATACTTATCAGTATCAAAGCTCCCCAGAACATCCCCGCGTATAGAACAAAGACAGCCCTCATAAAACAGCCAAGCGTCAAGAACAAGGCAGCTATCACGGCATAACGGATCTTATTATCTTTCAGGAAAGAGATAATCCCCCACAACATGAATACTGTGACCGACAACGAGAAAGACTCAGTAAGAATGGTTTTATCCCATCCCGATACCGCATTACTCACACCATAAAGCACTGTGACTGCAGTACTTATCCACTTTCTGTCAGTAAGCTTGTTAAGCGTACAGTAAAGCACTACAAAGCTTACAAGCGACACCAACAGCTGAAGGTAACACAAGACAAAATCGAAGTGTTCACCAAAGACACCCTGAATAATATCTATTATCATGGGATATACAGGAAGTCTATAACGATCGACATTTCCTGCTAACCATGAAAAACCATCCCTGGATATATATTCATACGAATCATAGAAATACTTTATATCAAGGCAGCAAAACAGAGCTATCCTGACCAGGAACAACAGAATCAAAGCATAGAAGCCAGAGCTTCTTTTGATTCTCTTATTCTCGATCATTTCTATTCTCCCTTTCACCATTGGGTATCCATCGAATCCATTCAAACATCGGATTAAGATGACTAAATACTGCCATACCTACACACACATTTCAACGTGTTATAATCATCACCATGGATGATATACATACAAAGTTTATGAAGGCCGCGCTTAAAGAAGCGCAGAAGGCTTATGAGAAGAAGGAATGCCCGATAGGATGCGTTATCGTCAAAGACGGTAAGGTATTCGTAAGAGCACACAATCTGAAACTCACTAAGTCTAATGCCCTGATGCACGCCGAAGTTATCGCGATCGATAAAGCTTGTAAGAAGCTCGGCGACTGGCGCCTTAACGATATGGATATGTATGTCACCTTGGAGCCCTGCACGATGTGTTCAGGCGCGATCGTACAGTCCCGTATACGTAAAGTCTACTTCGGCGCATACGAACCCAAGAGCGGTGCAGTATGCTCATGCAATGACATCTTCAACGTAGAACACGGACACAACCACCATGTCGAATTTGAAGGCGGAGTCATGGAAGAAGAATGCAGCGAATTGATGCTCAAGTTCTTCCAGGAGATGAGAGAAAGAAACCGCCGTATGAAGGAAGAGTCTTAATCCACTCCCTTACACTTCGATCACCATATCCTTACGAAGCAATACGATATATCTGGCCTTTACCTTGATGCCGGATTCTTCTACTGCAGCAGCGTAAAGTTCAAGCTGTGCACCGTGACGGTCCTTGATGATCTTCTCGATCTCTGAAGGATCGTCAGTCTTAAGATAATCCGTCTTATAGTCAATGATGACAGCCTCGCCGTCAGCATCTGTATACATCGCGTCGAGAGTACCCTGAACGAGTGTATAGTCATCACGCTCAGGATTAATTCGCAGAGCACAGATCAGAGACTTCTCACGCTCAGCTCTTCCCTCCTTATCTGCAGCGGCAAGAGCACGTCCGAGATCACTTCCTGCAAACACCTTGATGTGATCAGCAAACTTACTGACAGCATCACGTTCAGCAGAAGTCAGGATACCTTCTTCAACGAGAGCATCAAGTTCACTCTGTGCACTTACAGAAGGATCTTCAGAAAGACGTACCAGATCGATAAAACTCATGGTCTTATGCACAGCAGTACCAAGGGCACTTCCTGACAATTTGCCCTTCTCTCCTATGTAGTTATCAACACCTGGCACGAGCAGGTTGATAGCCACCTTAAGTTCACCATCTGACTCGTGCATATACTCACTTGCTTCATCCTGCTTCATGGCAGACACTGATGTCTTGGCTGGAGCATTCATCGCATCCTCATAGCGATACGGTTCGAACTCAGGAGCACCCGCATCATCGCGTCCCGTGCATCCGTAGATAACCTGTCCGCGTTTATCTGCAGATTGACTTCCTGCAGAGTCTGCTTCAACAACCACTTTCTCCATGCTGACATCACGAGAGTCATCAACTGAGCTTTCATCTAATGCTTCCTCTTCACCTGCACCCAGAACATCTTGGACAGTCTTTATCGTGATCTTCACTCCGTCGAAAGAAGACTCATATGCGAACGGACCTTCAGCACCACACTCGAGCTTAAGCGAATAAGATTCTTCTGTACCGTGCATACGGAGAAGTGCACTTAACATCATCTTCGCTATACCGGAACACTTAAGATAGTAGTCACGCGACAGCTTCTTACCTTCAGTCATCAAAGGTACTACAAGATTCTTCGTGATAGTATCAGAACTTAAGTCGATACGTCTGATAAAGCACAGATTCTCCTCAGCTCTCGTGAGAGCAACATACAGAAGACGCATATCCTCTGCAGCAGTCTCGAGCTTGTCAATCTCCTTGACCACTGCCTTCTCAGCAGACGTCGAAGTAATAGAGACAGAATCATCATAATCATCGATGACAAACTGCGGACCGTTCGGTTCTGAAGGAGACAAAACATTACCGGCCTTGAAGCTTATGAAAGCATCCGTATCCTTCTGGTTCGATGAGTCAACATCTGCAACGATAACGCACTTATTCTCAAGGCCCTTACTCTTGTGGTAACTCATACAGCGAACAAGATCTTCACCGCCGAGGTCATACTCCATCGCGGCATCATCATCGAGTCTGCTCTGCATCTGCTCGATTACGGATGCAACCTCTGTAAGGTCACTTCCACGCTTCATAAAGTTACTGCAAAGCCAGTTCTTAAAGACTGTAAGCTTATCGACTTCGAGCGGCGACTGATCCATAAGAGTCGCCTTGATTCCGGTCTTGGAATAAATAAGTTCGATCATCTCGCTTATATCTCGGATAACACTCTCGGAACGAAGATCATCGAGCTCATCGAGAAGACGCACGCACCTCTTCTGAACAGACTCGACAGGTCCGTTCAGAGCATAGTTACGGACCTTGATGATCAGATTCATCTTACGGAATTCATCAGGTGAGTAACTAATGATCTCAGCGAGTTCATCAAGCGTAAAATTACTGAACGAATAGCACGCCAGCATAACACCTGCGAGGCACTCGTCGCGGTACTCATTCGCGAGTATCTTGATGAGATTGCAGACACCTGTAATCTCGTTATCCGAGAACAGAGGCTTCTTATCTATGCATCGTGCCGGGATATCAAACTTACGAAGGTGTTCAGCGGCGGCACGCGCAGCACTATTCGTCCTCGTAAGAACGAAGATATCCTTGTATGCGTAACCTGCATCATGGTACTCACGGACCTTAGCACCAATCTCAGAAACGATCAGTTCCATCTGCTTAACTTCAGACACGACACCTTCGTCATCACTTACTTCAATTCCTCTTTGCTGTGCATTAATGAGGATTACTTCCGGCACACCGCCGTCCTTCGCTGTCGGTGACGGATTAAGCTCATGACCGCCGCCTTCATAATCGATCTCTGCAGCACCGCCGCTCATAAGCTGACCAAAGATCTCATTCACAAAGGAGAGGATCTGAGGGGTGCTTCTGAAGTTGCAATTAAGCCCCATGAGATTACCCTCATCAGGATTATCGCGATACAGTTCAGACTTACGGATGAACATCGACGGATTGGCATTACGGAACTTGTAGATACTCTGCTTAACATCACCAACACAGAACACGTTATTGTCCGCGATCATCGCGACAACTGCATCCTGCAGCGATGTATTATCCTGATACTCATCGATATAGATTTCCTTGAAGCGATTCTTATACAGATCCTTCGCCTCAGGTGTCTTCAGCACACGCAGGCACATATGCTCCTGGTCGGAGAAATCGATACCGCGAAGCTTCTTCTTATGCTCGTCAAACCTCGTGTCCATATCCTTAAGCAATCTCGCGAAAGCACGCGCACACGACGTCCTTCTTCTCTGCATAACAAGCAATTCATCAGAACTGCATCTGCGTAAGATGTCATAATCACCATTGGGTATAAATGGCTTCGCTATATCATTAAATCCGGTTCCGGCTCTCGGGTTGTCCAGACCATCGGCTTTACGGTCATTACGCACCACAGTAAGAATGCCGGCAAGAGGACCATACGCGCTCATGAACGAAGGATCGATCTCCTCCTTCTTCTTACAAAGCTTGGGGGAGATATCAAACCTCATATCGTTATAGATATCACTGTATACTTTCCTGACAGCTGCGAATCTGCCTTCATCCGATGAATCTGCTGCTACCAAATCAATATAACGAGCGAACACATCCTTCGCTGCATAGAGGATGCTTCTGATATCATCCTTCACCTCATCAGTGACTTCAACCTCATCAACCAGTGCAAGCGCACTGTCACATCCCGCATCAGCCCTGCGAATGATCTTATCCTGTGCTTCAACGAAAAGATTTATTCCGAGGATCTCTCCGGAAGCATCAACTCCGTTCCGGTACTCGACTATTCCATCTACGATATCAAGATAATCAGGAAGACTTCGAAGCTTCAGATAAGCTTTCTCGACAGCCTCCGCGACGTATCCCTCATTCTTGCCGTCACCCATAGAGAAGATAAGGTTAAGAAAGTCTTCCCTGTCGCTTTCACTAACACGGTCCTCTACTATCGCATCATAGACCGCCATAACCGCTTCATTCGCGGATTCGTTACGCAGGATCTGAAGCGTAGTCTCATCGAGCACAGTACTTCCGGGCTCCATGACGCGTGCATCCTCTGACAGATGTCCTGCCTCACTGACTACACGGTTACAGAAACTGTTCATCGTCTGGATATATGCCCCCGGGATCTTATCGATCTGAGACTTAATGTATAAGCGGTCCGCGCCGTCTTCGAGCAGCGCCTTACGAAGACTCGACTCGATCTTCTGACGCATATGAGAAGCCGCATCATTCGTAAACGTTACGACAAGAAGCTCATCGATACTGAGCTCATGGCTGATGATCTTAGATGTTATTCTCTGTGCAAGCACAGTGGTCTTACCCGATCCCGCCGCTGCGGATACGAGTATATTGGATCTTCCTGCTTCAATTATCTTCAACTGTTCATCTGAAAACTTAACCATCACTTCTTACCCCCAAGCTTCCACGATGCGACCTTGGCACTATTCTCGGAACCATCCGGCTTCGGCTGATTAGGCAGTCTTCCGCATGAACCCTTGAAGCTGCAGAACTTGCATGCTCTGTCAAACTCACTGTATGTAAGTTCAGCCGTTGCCTTACCCCTCGCGATATTGCCGCACGCTTCAGTAAGCTTCGCATATGAGTGCTCCATCATCGCTCCAAAGTCGTACTTCGCAGGATCAAGCTTAATCTAATCAAACAGCTTATCCTTCTGCTTCGACTTCGATGTGGGAAGAATAGTCCTTATGTAACCGACAGTATCCACCTTGTCACCCTGTTGCTCCAGACCATAAGCATAAGTGAACAGCTGTATCTGAACACCATCAGCAACTTCCTTCGGTTCTATCTTCTTCGCATATGTCTTATAATCAACGACGCGGCACAGACCATCTTCGTTCTTATCAACGCGGTCGATCGATCCCTTGAACTTGAAGTTAAACTCGATTCCGTCAGCATTCGTTGTTACATCCAGCTTGTTGGGGAAATCACTTACTTCCACCTCAAAATCCTCAGGACGATATCCGCTCTGCTTGTAGTAATCAAGAAGCGCAGGATAAGCCTTCGAGAATATTCTCTTCGCCTTAATTCCCGGATATACCGCATAACGCGGTGAATACTTATCAGGATTAGTGATCTGCTTCTCTCCCAAAGCCCTTCTGAAATAATCATCTGCCTTCTTCTCGATCAGTTCAGGAACAGCTTCAGAAATAACGTCATCGATAGACTTTGATACAAGTTCATCCTTAACATCACTCATCGCATATTCGAACATCGAGTGGCACAATGATCCGAGCTCATTTGCTTCAACGTGTGAACCGTCTGCACGGACTCTGATCCTAAGTGCATAATCGAGCATGTACTTAAGAGGACAGCTGTTGTAATTCTCGATCGAACTTACACTGCAGATCTCACGTCCCGTCAGGAGCATCTTCATGTGTTCAGGTGTGATATAAGAAGACTTGTCATCCATCGCCTGATGGCGTCTCTTAACAGCCTGGCCATATACCGGAGTTACGAATGAACCTGCAGGAACCGCCTCATCTTCATCGCCCTCGCTGATCGCAGAGCGGTAGTAATTAAAGATAGGACTCGGCATATCCTTTCCGGGTGTGATCATCACGATCTTATCTTCGACGGAATTAAGGAGCAGTGAAGCTTCGATGAACTCCTGCTTCGCTCTCATACCGGACTTATCCGGAAGACCGAGTGTCTGTAATTCAGCAGACGGGATCAGACCCTCGCGAGACGGCTTATGAGGGAAATTATCAGAAGTTGTTCCGAGGACGAACATTACCTTACATGATGTGTAGATAGAAGATTCGATCGATGCTATCTCGACGGAATCTGCGCACAAAGGAATGCTTCCCGCAGCCTTATTCTTCATATCAGTACGTACAAGAGATGCGAACTGTTCGCGGCTGATCTCAACCTCATTAAGTTCACCTGTAAACGAAGACAGAAGCTTCATTATCTCCTGGTATCCCTTAACGATAGCAAGCGCGGTATCATTCTCCCCTCTGTCGATAAACTCATCTCTAAGCGCCTCGATCTGTTCCTTAAGGCTGCCCACATAACGCGCGAGTGTCTCAGCCTTACCTGCGATAGTCTTCTTCGAATCTATCTCATCGGTTATAGTCTTGATCGGAACAAGAATACCTTGGACGATCTTCTCATACAGATACTTAGGACCATCATAGATCAGCTTATCGTTATCGAAGATCGGGAACGGATCCTTATCGATCTTCTCTCCGTCTACATCATATGTAAGCTTATAGAACTCTTCGTTGAAGAGTCTGCTTCTGTCACGGATATTCTCGCGCAGAAGCCAGTTATCGAACACATCGACAAGATCAGCTCTCGCACCTGTCAGAACACCGGTACGAAGAAGTCTTAACACATCAGAAGTCTCATAATTATGGATCGATGTATCCAGAAGTCCGAGTACAAATCTTACAACAGGAGTACTCATGAGGATAACCTTGCTGTCGATAAACATCTGCAGGTCAAACAGCTTAAATATGCTCTTGATCCTCTCATTGTAATCGTCGTCAGCGCAGAAGATCCTGATATCGCTGTATCGGTACTTCTTCTCATCACGAACAAGTCTGTTGATCTCGTTCGCGACATAAGACACGGCATCATCCTCCATCGCATATGACATAAGCTCGATCGAGGCATCTTCCGGGAGTCCGCACTTACATACTGCATCGCCCATGGCATAGTGCATCGCGACTTCGTTCGCCCTGTTCAAGATCCCTGCATCACCATTGACCTGCGCCCCAGTAACACCACCCATCTGCTCAAGTACGGATATAGTATTCTCACCAAACTCTGAGAAGCTTCCGTCACTTCCCTCGTCACGGGCAGAAGCATATACGATCACTTCAGCTCCTGCATCGGACAATGACTTAATAAGACGCAGCTCCTGGGGAGTAAGATTACGCGCGCTTCCAAGACCGGTGATAACAAATCTGGACTTAACATATTCAGACAAAGACCTAAGTCTTCTGATCTTCGCGGAATCACCTGTGGATAAAGAACGGATTATCGCCGATGCGGTATCAGGAAGATTCTCATTAACCGGAAGATTATACTTCTCACCCAACTTGTTAACACGCTCGATCAGCAGTGCAACTTCATTAAGCTTACTGTCCTCGATGCCGGCACTGCCGATCTTCTCCTTGATCACATCCGTCCCGATATCATATCGTCTGAAATCACCGATCAGATCCACGAGCATATCAACATACTCGAAGTGGGTACGAAGCTTATTAAGATTAGGAAAATCCGAAGGATTATCAGTAAGAACACGGTAGATAACGTTACGCAGAAGAAGATCATCAGAATCTGACTCGCGGCCCGTCATAGTCAATATCTTATATGACAATCTAACGAAGCTTAATACATCGACATTAAGAGTTCCGGCACTGACATGGCCGAATGAAGTGCTGATATCATCCTTCGATTCCTTACCCTTCACAAGCTCGTCGAACACCAGGCGTTCTACCGACGCCTTAACAGACTCAGGCACGATGAATACAGTCTCACAGCCGTCCGCGACGGTCTTCATCTGCTCTCTTACAGCATATTCAGTTATAGGTCTGTAACTAACATAAGGAATTATCTTGATCATACAAAAACCGCCATGAAGTCATTTTAATAATTATACCTCATGGCGGTTCTATGAATGTCCGTTTAATATCCCAGGGGACTGATTGTAAGAATCAGATCTTATCGATATTCTTTCCGTTGATCTCGCGAAGTGTTACGCCTGCCTCGGAAAGCTTATTCTCGATAGCCTCCTGCTCCTTGGGTCTCTTGATCTTAAGCGTTGTAGTCTTGATCATATCAGTCTCGGAGAATACATAATTATGTACGATCTTATAAGAAGGCATCTTGTGGTTAACGATCCTCATCTGCTCATCAAGATACTCGGCGACTCTCTCATCAGAAGGATCATTCTCAAGACCGAGTTCTCTTCCGATAGCAGCACGGTCGATGAGAAGCTTGGCACTGATATCAACCTGGCCTCTGTCATTAGGTGCACCCCAGACAAATGCCTCGGTTACACCCTTGATCTCCGTGATCAAAGACTCGATCTCCTCAGGGAAAGCCTTCTTACCGGAAGTAAGAACGATCATGGACTTAACACGGCCCGTGATGTGGATGGAACCCTTCTTGTCGATATAGCCCATGTCACCTGTGTGGAACCAGCCGTTCTCATCGATGACTTCCTTAGTAGCTTCCTCATTCTCGAAGTAGCCCTTCATGACGCAGTCTGACTTCGTGATGATCTCACCTACGACATTAGCACCTGTCTCTTCCGTATCGATAGCTGCCGTAACGCCGATAAGCGGACGGCCTACAGATCCGTGTACGTTGCATACCTCGTTAGTAACCGAGATAACAGGAGCAGTCTCAGTAAGACCGTAACCCATGAAGAAGTCGATACCGAAGTTAGTGAACGCATCGATATATCTCTTATCGATTCCTGCGCCTCCGATAACAACCATTCTCATGTCGCCGCCTAAGTTATCGAGGATCTCCTTGAAGACTGCTCTTCTAAGATCGAGGCCGAATCCCTTCAGGAACTTGGTAACGGGAACCATGATATTGATGAGCTTCTCTTTGCCGGAAGCCTTGATACCCTCTTCGATCTTGGAATAGATATTCTCGTACAGAAGCGGAACCGAGATACAGCACTCGGGATGCCACTCCTTCAAGTTCTTAACAATATAGCGAAGTCCGTCTGACAGACAGAGACATCCGCCTGCAGAAAGGATAAAGAAGTCACATGTATTCTCGAATGTGTGATGCAAAGGCAGGATCGAGAATGCGCGGTCACCCGGCATTACGAGGAGAGTCTGCGTGATGGCATATACATTCGAGCAGATATTTCTGTGAGTAAGAAGTACACCCTTACTCATGGATGTTGTTCCTGAAGTAAAGAGGATGATGCGGGGCTCATCGGGATCGATGGGCGTCGTCATGAATGAGTCGTCACCCTTTTCGCGCAGGGCCTTACCCTTGGAGATGAGCTCGTAGAGGTCCTCGAAGCCGTCGATGGAGAGGTCCTCTCCCTTGCCGAGGCCGTCGGGGTACATGCAGACGAACTTCTCGATGCATGACTTGATGCTGCCGTCCTTCTGCTTGCCCGCGATGGATACCATCATGGCGTGATGCTTCTGCTGGTAGAAGATGACCTTAGCCTGCGATCTCTCGAGGAGCGCGATAAGCTCGTCTTCGGGAAGCATTCTGTCAAGCGGAACACCGACGGAATCCGTGTCGAGGATGGCGTTGTAGCAAAGATGCCACTCGTAGGAGTTCGCGCCTACTACTGCAAGACGCTCGCCCTTGTACTTGCTGTTAAGAATATATGTGCCGAGGCTCTTGATGTCATCCGCATACTCTGCGAAAGTTCTGTGTGTCTCGGATTCCTTGGGGTTTCTTCTAAATATAAAAGCATCGAGAGCTGCGTGTGTCTCGCATGCATTCATCATCAGGTCGCGGATGTTCTCGTGGTACTCCGCCTTATATATAGCTGTGCCGGTTATCTCGCGCATTACGACCTCCGTTCAAAACTATAAGATAATAACATTTTGATTATTTTAAGTCTATATAGTTTGACTTAGGAAGTATTATCGTTATGATTATTATAAGTTTGAGTAGAATTAACATTGTTACAGGGGTTTATATATGGCTGAAGACAAGGTAAATACGACCAAGGGCGCAGATCATCATAAGCAGCTTGATGAGAAGTACCCTACCAAGCGAGGATTAAGAGGAAAGCTTGCCAAGGTAGGCTTCCTTTTCCTTACGAGCATCCTCACCGACTTCAAGTGCGTCGGCAAGGACAACTTCCCCAAGAACAATCCTTACGTGGTAGCTTCGAACCACCAGTGCTTTGCTGACGGCGTACTTATCGACAAGTGGCTTCCCCGCGGGCACTTCAAGTGGATGTGTGCTCTCGTAGGAGCCGATCTCGAGACAGACTACGGTTCACTCGGCAGACTTATCATGGAAGTAGGACGCGGCATCGCTGTCGACAGATACGGCAACCCCGTGCGCGGCCTCATCAAGGCCAAGAAGGAAGTCGAAAAGGGCAACATCTGCTTCGTCTTCCCTGAAGGAACAAGAACACACGACGGTAAGCTCGGACCCATGAAGGACGGAGCTGCTTATATCGCAGTTAAGGCGAACGTACCGCTGGTACCCGTTTACATCTCAGGTGCATACCAGATCTGGCCCAGAACAGAGAAGTGGCCTCACCCCTGGAAGGCTCCTTTTAAGAGAAAGAAACTCATTATCTATGTAGGCGAACCTATCTACGGCAAGGACTACGACAACGATGCCCACAAGGTCACGGATGCCATGAGCAAGTGGATGCATGACATGGAGAAGCTTCACATCGATCCCGATCTCGGCTGATCTTGTTATTTTTAATTTACATATAGTTTTAAACTTTACCTCCTGCGAGTTGTTATCATTATAAGTGGATAATAACTCTCACGGAGGTATTTATATGGAAGACAAAATGCGTCTCGTAACAAGAAGTGATTTTGATGGTCTGGTATGTGCGATGCTCTTCAGAGAGCTCGATGTTATCGGCGATATCAAGTTCGTCCATCCTAAGGATGTTCAGGACGGCAAGGTTGAATTGTCGAGCAACGATATCACTACTAACCTTCCTTTCGATCCCCGCGTAGGTATCGCATTCGATCACCACGAGAGTGAGCTTTCCCGTAACGATATGGAAGCTATCAAGGAGCAGTATATCTGCTACGTAGCTAAGTCAGCAGCGCGTGTAGTTTATGATTACTACGGCGGCGCTGAGACATTCAAGACAGTAACAGAAGAGATAATGGAGGCGGTTGATAAGGGCGATTCAGCAGACTTCACTGCAGATGAGATCCTTAACCCGAAGGACTGGGTTCTTATGAACTTCCTTATGGACGCCAGAACAGGTCTCGGACGTTTCCATAATTTCAGAATATCCAACTACGATCTTATGATGGAGCTCATCACTTACTGCACCAATCATTCGATCGAAGAAGTACTCGCACTCCCTGACGTTAAGGAGAGAGTAGATCTTTACTTCGAGCAGCAGGAGCTGTTCAAGCAGCAGCTTAAGGATACAGTCGTTATTCACGACAAGGTCGCAGTCATCGACTTAAGACCTCTCGAAACTATCTATGCAGGCAACCGCTTCATGGTATATGCGATGTGGCCAGAGGTAGAGATGAGCGTTCATGTAGCATGGGGCTTCAAGAAGCAGAACACGGCTGTCATGATCGGTAAGTCCATCATCAACAAGTCCGGCACACTCGACATCGGCCAGCTCTGCCTCGATTACGGCGGCGGCGGACATCCTAATGCCGGTACATGCCAGCTCGATAACGATAAGGTCGACGATATCCTTCCCGACATTATCGCGATGCTCAACACGCATCCTTAACAGCTGACCCCTCCGCGGAGGTTCTATGGACAGATTATATAATCTGACATTTGCCCTATCTATTGCAGCCGTCTTCGTCTGCATGTCCGACTTCCTTTTTGTAAAGGTTCAAAATACGATGGGCAAAACTCAGAATAAGATCTTCATGATCCTCCTGTGCATCGTATCTATCAACGGCCTATGTAATTCACTCACGGGATACTATTCACCCTACCTTGAGACATCCAATATCGCTGTACAGGTAACCGACCGCGCGAGATATTTCTACTTTGTCTTCCACACCGCACTGGCGCCGATGTTCTTCTTCTACATCTCGCATGTTTGCGGTGTTGTTTTTAAGTCGAATTCCAATAAGAAGAAATACTTCTACTATACGGTATTCGGACTGACAGAACTTCTTGCCATAACGAACCCTTTTACCAAATGGGTCTACTACCGCGACGCGGACAACAAATTCACACGTAACTGGGGCGAGTCCATCATCTACCTCGCGGCCGCCCTCTTCCTCTTCCTCGCACTTAAATATCTGTACACTACATGGAGCGCACTTAACAGGAAGAGAAAGGTCGGCATGATCATGTTCACGACCATCACGGTTGCCGGTATTATGATCCAGCTTATCAATCCGAATCTTAAAGTCGAGCTTTTCGCAGAGGCGATCGGTCTTACCGGCGTCATGATGATCATCGAGAACGAAGATGACAGGATTGATGCTGAGACCGGTCTTTATAACCGTCAGGCTTTCATCATGGACCTCGAAGGTTATCTCATCAACAAGACTCATCTTCACGCTGTCTGCTTAAGGATCGAGACTCCTGAGATCATCTCAAGAAAGAGCGGTATCGCGAACCGTGAGCTCGCAGAGAAAAAGGTCGCAGAATACCTCGAGACCATTCACAAGAAGTACAATATCTATAAGCTCGGACGAAGGACTTTTGTCCTCACCTCATTCGGTAAGAGCGATGACGAAGTATACGACCTCGCATCCAGGATCACCTTACGATTCGATAAGCCCTGGAAGCTTGCAGACACCATGGTACTGCTCTCGTCTTCCCTTCTTATCGCGAAGATACCTGATCAGATCGATACTCTTAATGATTCCCTCTACATGTTCGAGAGTTTCAATGCCGGCAAGAATAACAAGAAGATCCTCTCCGGTTCTGACCTCGACAACATCTTAAGAGGTTCCGCCATCGAGAAGTCCATCTCGAACGGTCTTGCTGACGGCAAGTTCGAAGTATACTATCAGCCCACCTTCACGATCGACGGCAGAAGGCTTCACGGCGCTGAGGCTCTCGTAAGACTTCACGACGATGATATGGGCATGCTGTTCCCTGACGAGTTCATTCCCGTAGCCGAGAACAACGGTCTTATCGATGCGATCGACGACTTCGTTCTTATGGATGTATGTAAGACGATCAAAGAAGAAAGACTTGATGAGATCGTTGACTGCATCAATGTAAACCTGTCCGTTACACAGCTTATGAAGCCCGGCTTCGTCGACCATATCAACGGCCTTGTCGAGATGAGCGGCGTAGATAAAAAGTTCATCAACTTCGAGGTTACCGAGTCTATCTCTGCAGCAAGCTACGACCTTCTTAATTCCACTATCAATTCACTGAAGGATGAAGGCTTCCTGTTCTCCATGGATGACTACGGCACCGGCTACTCCAACATGAAGGCTCTTGCATCGATGAACCTCGACTGCATCAAGATCGACAAGAGCATCCTCTGGGAAGCTGAGAAGAGCGATCTCGGATTCATCATCCTTGAGAACTGCGTGCGCATGATACATCAGATGAATCTCGACATACTCGTAGAGGGCGTCGAGACAGAAGCACAGATCAAGCTCCTTGAGCCTATGGGCGTCAAATATCTGCAGGGCTACTACTTCAGCAAGCCCGTACCTAAGGCTGAATTCCTTAAGATCGTGAAGGAGAACGATACTCGAAGCAAAGCATAGTCAGATCATCGAACTGCTCCGCTTCGTTCACGAACTCATCAACGGATTCTCTTACACCCTTTAATACCTGCTCCGGATCTGCTTCCGGAGTTTTATTAAGTGCCTGCACAAGATTCTCCATGCCGAAAAGCTTCTCGTCATGATCCGTAGCTTCGGTAACGCCGTCAGTGTAGAGGAAGATCTTGTCTCCGGGCTTGAGGTCGATCTCGTAGTTCGTGTACTTCATTCCGGGCTCGTAGCCGATAACCATGCCGTGACGGTCCTTATAGATCTCGAACTTATCGCCCTGCTTCACGATAGGATACTCGTGGCCTGCGTTGGAAGCGATAAGCTTGCCTGTAGAGATCTCGAAGATACCGATCCATACAGTAACGAACATCTCTTCCCTGTTGTTTCTGCAGATAGCTTCGTTAGTGATAGCCAGGATCTCGGCGGGAGTCTTACCCATCTTCGCATAGTTCGCGATCATGATCTTGGATGCCATCATGAACAATGCAGCAGGAACGCCCTTACCGGATACATCAGCCATTACAAGACACAGATGGTCTTCGTCGATAAGGAAGTAATCGTAGAAATCGCCTCCGACCTCTTTCGCAGGGTCCATGGAAGCGTAGACATCAAACTCACTTCTGTCAGGGAATGCCGGGAAGATATGAGGAAGCATCGCAGCCTGTATCCTCGTAGCAACGGAGAGCTCAGTACTGATACGCTCCTTCTCTGCCGTGATGGATGCGATATTGTCGATGTAGTCCGACATCTCCTTCTCCATGTCTGCCATGGTAAGGCTCAGGTTCTCGATCTCATCGCCAGTGCGTATGTCGAGTTTGGAAAAATGCTCTGAATTGTGAATACCGTTTTTCTTATCGTCAACATAATTCTGTGCACATTCAGCAATACTGTTGATGGGATCTACCACTGTTCTCCTCAATCGTCTCGATGCTATCAGGACAAGCAGGAGAATAACTGCAACAAGGGAGAGTGAGATCTGAAGTGTATATAAGCGCATACCGCTCCAGATATTTCCGACTGAGATATCAACAAGAAGGAAACCTGCAAGCTTGCCGGCATCATCAAAGATCGGAGTACCGGCAGTACAGAGCCATCCGTACTTCGCCGTATGGTCGATCTCATAGAGCATGCCATCACCGTCCCAATCCAAGAAACGGCGCATTCCCGCTTCCTCTACTTCTTCCCATTCACCGGGATAGAGTTTGTCAGTTTCATCAGAGGGATCTACTACATATACCATTCGGCAATTCTCTTCATCGTACATGGCCAAGTAGATATAAGAGACTTCCTCTGTGGCATACATCGGGAGCACATGCATGAGTTTCTCATAATCACCATTATCCAGACATGAATCGAAGAGAGCTCTGTATTCTTCCGTACCGCACATCGCACGCTGCTCTTCGCTCAATCCGTTATATATGTCCATTACGCTGTTGCACAGTCCGGCAGCATCCGCAGTTTGTGTAGAACTCATAGAAGCGTATTTGGAGATGTAATATCCGTGGCTTATATACTGACGGATAAGTGTCATCGTATAAAGTGACAGACCTACGATCATCAGCACGATACCGATCAATATACCGGTCCTTACAAGCAAGCTGAACGTCTTCGCTTCGAGAGAGTGTCTTCTTCTCTCCATGACACTCATTTCTCTTACGGATCGTGTTCCCATAAACCCCTCCTGATAACAATTCACCATTTACCCGTTATCAATTATAATATAAGACACCAATAAACCGATGAGGTAAAAACAATGGGAAAATCAAAGATCACCGCTTTGCTTTTGACAACAGTGCTGTTGTTAAGCTCATGCAGCACCGTAACGGTCGAGAGCACGGCAGAAACCGAGCAGGAGACTTCCGCCGAGACAATAGCCGAGACAATAGCCGAGACTGAAGCCGTTGCCGCGACAGAGACAGCGAACATCCCTGACCCTGTCAGCACTGATTATACAGGTATGACAGCTGAAGAGATCGTGGCTGCTTTAACACTCGAGCAGAAGGCCGCTCAGATGGTTCAGGGCGCACTATACAACATTGATTACGATGACATGGAGGAATTCGGTTACGGCTCCGTATTAAGCCACTACGGCATGTTTCCCGAGCTTTCCGTAAGCAGTTGGAGAGACATTACCGACGCTTACCAGGATGCGGCTCTCGCTTCTGATGCAGGCATCCCGATGCTTTACGGACAGGACAGCGTACACGGCGTTAACTTCACAAGCGGATGCGTCATCTTCCCTCACAACATCAACATCGGCGCGGCTAACGACCCCGAGCTCACGGAAGAGTACGGCGCCATCGTAGGAAGCGAAATGATCCACGCAGCGCAGATCTTCAATTTCGCTCCTGTTGTAAACAACTGTATCGACCCCCGCTGGGGAAGAACTTATGAGTGCTACTCATCAGAGTTCGACCTGTGCGACTCGATGGCGACAGCCTTCATCACAGGTCAGCTGTCCGAGGGCGTTATCGTGTGTCCCAAGCACTTCTTTGCAGAGGGCTACGTCGTATACGGTACGGGCGAGAATTCCGAAGGCGTCAACCGTCTTATCGACAGAGGCGACTCACAGCCTACACAGGAGCAGATCGATGAGTGTCTTGCAGTTTACCAGCACATGATCGAGCTCGGCGCTCAGACCATCATGATCTCCCACACATCTTTGTGGGGCACCAAGATGCACGAGAATGCAGAGTATATCCAGATCCTTAAGAATGACTTCGGCTTCGAAGGCTTCATCATCTCCGACTGGGATTCCATCGAGAAGTGCTCGGGTTCCAATCTGTACGAGAATGTCTGTCTCGCGGTCAACGCCGGTATCGATATGCTCATGGAAGCAGGAAACTACGAGCAGGCACGCCAGTGCATAGTTGAAGCCGTAGAGAACGGCGATATCTCCGAAGAGAGAGTCGATGATGCCGTAAGAAGAATTATCCAGGTAAAGATCGATGTCGGACTCTTCGACGATCCTTACATCGAGAACTTCGACACAACATACGAGTTCAACTCCGACCGTTCGCATGAGGTCGCAAGGCTTCTGGCTGCTGAATCCATCGTTCCGATGAAGCTCGGTGACTATGCTACTATCGAGCCCGGCATGAGAGTACTCGTTATGGGTCCCGCAGCAGACGATACAGGCGTTCTGTGCGGCGGCTGGACATACGGCTGGGAAGGCGCTGCCGACAGCGAATTGGGATACCGTGCAGTTCCCGAAGGAGTAACCATTCTTGACGGTCTCGAGGCTGCAGCAGATGAGATCGGCTTCGAAGTAGTTACAGATCCCGACATGGCCGAATCCTGCGATCTCGTCATCCTCTGCGTCGGTGAATATCCGTATGCCGAGTGGAACGGCGATACGGCTTCACTTTCCATCACAGACGGATCACAGACACTCGACGGCAACGAGCAGGCTATCAATGATGCGGCTGATCTTGATCTTCCCATCGTTACACTCGTAGTCGCAGGTCGTAACCTGATCGTAGAAGATTACATCGACGAATGGGATTCCTGCTACTTCTGCTATCTGCCCGGTTCCGAAGGCGGCAACGGCATTGCAGACATTCTCGTCGGCAACGTGCCTATGACGGGAACACTCCCCATGCCCTACTACACTTCTGAAGATGACATCGGCACGGAGAACTACCTCTACGGTGTCGGCTGGAGTGCAGCGAACTGACAATTACTTAAGAAACTAAACACAAAGACTGCGCCGGATATATTTCTGGCGCAGTTTTTTACGCTATGGTACAATTCATAAGCAATTACATCGAGGTGTAGCGCAGTTGGTAGCGTACGTGCTTTGGGAGCATGGGGCCGCAGGTTCGAATCCTGTCACCTCGACCACTTGTATAATATATGTCGGAAATGGTCAGGCAATTCAGCCTGACCATTTTCACTAGCGGTACTTCCATTTCCCACGATATTGGTATAATCAGGCTATTATAAAAAATAATTGTGTATTGTAAGGAGTCACTATGACTAATCAACCTGCTGTCAGACAACACAAGGTTCTTGACCACCCTATACTAGGCTATTTTCTGCTGATCTTCTTCGGATTGATCTTTATGAATATCGGTAACGTGATCGATAAAGTACTCTTTTTGTTCATTCCGGAATACGCGACCGACGCCATGATTGCTTCCGGTATAGGTACAGCGAACGGAGCCATTGGTGCCGCTCTTGTTTATAAGGTTTATTCGGCAAAGAATTCCCGATGTTCTTTAGTACAAAGAGATGTCTCAAGGGTTTGCTCATACTTCTTCCCTTCCTCGTCATCCACTGCGCAGGCGCAGAACTCAGCCTGAGCGTCATTCAGTCAGTATATGCCATAGGTGTAGGAATGCTCTTCGCAGTTGTTTATCTCAGAACAGGTTCCATCTGGCCTTCGATAATCGCTCACACTCTTGTTGATGCCTTCGAGTTCTTCCGTGGCGATATGTATCTTAGCGGAGGCGTTATGGTCAACATGGGCGTCGGAGACTGGATCACGATCGGTGCCGGTGCTTTCGGTGCTGTCGTAGGATTGATCCTTATCAGCAAGAAGCACCGCCCCGAGATCATGTCCGTCTGGGCAGAGAAGTGGGGTAAAGCTTAAACTATAAGCATTAGACCATCTTCTGATAGTAAAAACATGCAAGCTGTGTCCTGTCGCGAAGGTCGAGTTTGGTAAGTATAGAGCTCACCATATTTCGTACCGTTCCTTCGCCCAGGAACAGCTTTTCTGCTATCTCCTTATTTGACAGACCGTCTGCCACAAGCTTAATAACTTCAAGTTCCTTTGGTGTGATATCGAACTCGGAAGGATCGAATCTTTCCTTACGGTTAAGAAGGTCAGGAAGCTTCTCTACTACCTTGCCTCCGAACACAGCCTGTCCCGACGCGACGGCACGAACGGACGAAGGCAGTGACCCGCAGTCCTGCTTTATGATGTAGCCTTTCGCACCTATCTTCAAAGCCTTATTGATATACTCGTCATCAAGGAATGTCGTGAGGAACAGTATCGCTGCAGAGGATCCGTTCTCGATTATCTTCTGTGCAGCCTCTGTGCCGTTCATCCCATCCATACGGATGTCCATGACGATAACATCAGGATTAACGGAAGGCGCGAGATCAACCGCCTCCTCCCCTGTATTCGCTACCGCCTTAACTTCGATGTCAGGCTCGTTATCCAGGATTATCTTCAATGAACCCGATACGAACGGATCATCGTCTACTATCATTACACTGATCATAAGATCAAACCTTCCTTTCCTTGGGGATCGTTACCATCACGGTAAATCCATTCTCATCCGACATGACGCTCGCGCGTCCGCCGACAGCTTTCGCTCTTGATGCGATATTGTTAAGTCCTATCCCGCCGCCTTCGGTCATCTCGCTTCCTGCAAGCTCTATCTCCCTTACGGGATTGCTGCCGTTGTCGAAGACTTTCACACGCCAGAAAGAGACGTTCTCTACTACTTCTATAAGCACCTTGTTGCCGTCAGAGTGCTTCGATATATTGGTGACGGCTTCCTTTATGATTCCCAGCACATTGCTCTTAAGAGTATTATCCGCGGGAGAGTCGATAACAGTATTAACTGTCACATCGAACCTGTCGCTTATCGTGGAAGTAATATCGTTGATCCCGAGCGACATATCTATGGAATCATCGTGCAGTTCATGCACACTCTTTCTCATGGATGTCATGGCAAGATCGAGTGTCTGTGATACTGACTCAAGCTGCTCGCCTACACCGGGATCTTTGTTGATTATCTTGATCGCCTGAAGCTGAACGATAACGCGGGTGATCATGTGACCTACATTATCGTGGATCTCACGCGCGATGCGGTTACGTTCCTTAAGACGCGCCATATAGACTTCATTGTCCGCATTCTTCATCGCCTCCTCACGAAGCTTCTGTGAATTAAGGGAATCGAATCTCGCATCATCATACTTGGCACGAAGATCTGCTTCCACCATATCGTGGCGGCTTGTCTTGAATGCAAGATAGAATGCGAGAACGCTTAAGAAAAGCTCCGTAAGTTTTACTGTAAGGGCAAAGTCCGCGAATGCCACGGCGACTCCCATCACACATGCTGCGGCGATGCGTGCAGCAAGCGAGATACGCACGGGGAAAACAGTTTTACAGTTAACAAGCGAATATATTGCAGTCGGCATGAGAAGTACCATTCCGGGTACGAAGAATGATGCTATGAATACTGCCGCGGAACTTACGAGTCCTACCCACTCCTCTCTTCTTAATTCGCCTGCAAGACCCAGGATAAAAGCTACCAGGATAACAGCAATATCCGCCGCTCCCGGATGTCCTCCGCAGAGGACGATAACGGAAGCGGCGGTTCCTAACCATACTACTGTTCTGTCGACTATCCTGTAGCTCATGACTACATTATACGATTATTCAGTCTTAACTGCGCTCTTTGCTTTACCCAATCCTGATGACTTAACGAAAGCTGCTGCCATAGTAAGAGCTACTATGAAGAGTATCTCGATGCCGAAGCACATCAGAAGCTTTCCGGAATCGTATGCCGTGTTTACATCGACCATGTTCGATGCGTATACACACCAGTACATCGGCATGAACTTGGCAACTGTGAGAAGTCCTTCACCAAGAAGGTACTGCGGTACGAATACACCTGACATGAATGCCATCGAAAGGCTTGCGATATTC
>JAEEGL013836025.1_pt1 | contig 33006 bp, 19 predicted proteins | sample 9134231 | NCBI WGS metagenome assembly JAEEGL01 (sample SAMN16246548, study PRJNA631951) | gut metagenome | biome: gut microbiome; feature: rumen; material: fiber-attached | host: Bos | place: Iran: Karaj | collected 2018-10
GCCCAAAGAACCGCCGTGATGGTGAGCAGGATGTAGATGATGAGTCCTGTGTTGAAAGGCATGTGCAATCCGTTGACGAACAGCAGTTCGAACCATCCACCCACTTTCACGATGCCTGGCACTACTCCGTAGAGCACCACAGCCACAAGGGCGAAGGACACCAGCAGTGCAATAATGGAGCCTTTCAGATTGGCATTGGGATTCTTTCGATAGTAGAACACCAGCACGATGGCGGGCAGGCAAAGCAGGTTGAGCAAGTGCACACCAATGCTCAAGCCCGTCAGGTAGGCAATGACCACCAAATAGCGGTCAGAGTGAGGCTCGTCGGCGTGGTCTTCCCACTTCAGGATAAGCCAGAACACCAAAGCTGTGAATAGGCTTGAGTAGGCATAAACTTCGCCCTCTACTGCCGAGAACCAGAAGGTGTCGCTGAAGGTGTAGGCCAACGCACCCACCAATCCGCTTGCCTCTACGGCAATCAGCTGACCCAGTGTGCTGACCATTCCATTCTCGCCCACCAACTTGCGTGCAAGATGCGTGATGGTCCAGAATAGGAACAGAATGCAGAGTGCCGACATCAGTGCCGACATCATGTTCACCATGTAGGCCACCTTCGTGGGGTCGCTGGTCAGTTGAGAAAACAGGTTGCCCGTTAGCATAAAGAAAGGAGCGCCTGGTGGGTGACCAACTTCCAATTTGTATGCGGTGGTGATGAACTCGGGGCAGTCCCAGAAGCTTGCTGTCGGCTCGATGGTGCTGCAATAGACGAATGCGGCAATCAGGAAGGTCACCCATCCCAGCACATTGTCTATCAAACGAAACTGTTTCATGTTTTTATTTTATATTATAAATTCTATCTTGCTTGCAAAGGTAGTGAAATAATTTAAGATTGGTGTTATATCCACGACCGTATTAACAAAGATTATAACAAATGCCCATAGTGCCAGCCAAAATACGACGAGGCTCGTGCGGGAGTTGCATAGCGTGAAGTAGTGCGCCAAAAGCGGACAAATGGAGAGCAGCAACAGAGGGGTGAACGAAACCACATTCAGGGTCAGGACAGTGAGCAGTATGATAATCCATGCTTGCATGATGTAGACGTAAATCACCATGCGGATTTGTATCTTGTCATCGTAGCTGTTCATCAGATAGTACACTGTTGTCCACAAAGTGAGCAACGCTAACGTCAGAAAAGGAAGTGCCAGAATGAGTTGCTCCATACCTAATGCCTTCACTGCCTTGAAGTAGTGAAGCGTTTCGATGTGGTTGAGTGTGTACCACCAATCGAGGGCAGGACTGGGGGACTCCTTCCAAAGCAGCCAGCTAATCCATATCCAGAATGGGAGCAGGAAGCCTATCAGCGAGGCAAAGAAAGTGCGCAACGAAAGACTGCGCATAAACACGGCGATGTGCCAAAGGATAAAAGGCGCAAGCAGTACAAAGTAGGGCATCACAATGGCCCCTATGCCCAACATGAAAAAGATGTGGAAGGCATCTACCACAGGATTGCTCTTCTGATAGGTGTGGAATAGCAGATGATAGGCCATCGCCAGGCAGCATGCCGCCATCATGGGGGCGTCGTGGCTTCCCTCTGGCGTGAAGGGGTGTAGGAAGGTCACCATAGTGGAGCCAAACATCCACACTGCCATCATCATGTAGGAACGCACCCTCAGGATGTGGTAGCGAGCGTTGGTGCCAGTGATGATGAGGGCTGTCAGCAACATCAACAGAAGATTGGCCAGATAGTCGTGACTATAGTGGCGTTGTGGAAACCACCATAGGACGAGGGCAAACAGCAGACACACGGGGAGTGTGAGAACGCTTTGGCTGATTAGGTTGTGTCGCTTTAAGACTTTCATCTGTCACCCACTATATCAAGTCCTTGCCAATGTCGCGACGATAATACTTGCCTTCGAATTGTATCTGCGCGGCGCCTTGCATGCTCTTGGCTAAAGCCTCGCTTTGCGTGGAGCCGTAGCTGCTGACTGCCAACACACGACCACCATTGGTCACCACCTGGTCGTCTTTCAGTGTGGTTCCTGCGTGGAATAGCACGTTGTCGCTTATCGCTTCGAAGCCACTCATGGGTTTACCTTTCTCGTAGTGTTCGGGATATCCGCCGCTGACCAACATTACGCAGACGGCAGCGCGTGGGTCGAATTCAATCGCCCGCTTGTCCAATGTCTGTGTGGCCACGCCCTCCAGCAGGTCCACCAAGTCGCTCTTCAGGCGAAGCATTACGGTTTCCGTTTCGGGGTCGCCCATGCGGCAGTTGTATTCAATGACTTTGGGGTCGCCACCCACATTGATGAGGCCAAAGAAGATGAAACCCTTATAGTCAAGGCCCTCTTGAGCCAACCCATCCACCGTGGGACGAATTATGCGGTCTTCCACTTTCTGCATCCAATCCTTTGTGGCAAAGGGTACGGGCGATACGCTACCCATTCCGCCTGTGTTCAGTCCTGTGTCGCCTTCGCCTATGCGCTTGTAGTCTTTGGCTTCGGGCAGTATCTTGTAGTTCTTGCCGTCAGTCAATACGAACACGGAACATTCGATGCCGGAGAGGAACTCCTCGATGACAACGCGCGAAGATGCTGTGCCAAACATGCCTCCCAGCATTTCCTTCAGTTCCTTCTTGGCTTCCTCCAATGTGGGCAGAATGAGCACTCCCTTGCCTGCGCAAAGCCCGTCGGCCTTCAGTACGTATGGAGGTTGCAGGGTTTCCAAGAATGCCAATCCCTCGTCGAGGTGCTCTCCGTCGAAGGTCTGATATTGAGCTGTGGGAATATTGTGACGTTGCATGAAACCTTTGGCAAAGTCTTTCGAGCCTTCCAGTTGGGCACCAGCCTTTGAGGGACCAATAACGGGGATTGCCTCCAGTTGCTTATCGGCCTTGAAGTAGTCGTAGATGCCTTTCACCAATGGGTCTTCGGGACCAACTACCACCATATCCACGCCATTCTCCAACACGAATTGGCGGATGCCGTCGAAGTCATCGGCCTTCAGGGGGACATTTTCTCCCACTTCGCATGTTCCGGCATTGCCGGGGGCGATAAATAGTTTCTCTAATTTCTGGCTTTGTGCCAGTTTCCATGCAATCGCGTGTTCACGACCGCCAGAACCTAATAATAATATTTTCATTTATTTTCTGTATTTTAATCAGGGGAGAGGGCCTTTAAGGGGCTAAATAATCATCAAAATACCTTGTGATGCGCTCGTGCAGATGCACTTGGTCGCGCCCAAACATGTTGTGACCATCGCCAGGATAGGTGAAGAGGTCGGGTTGAGTGCCTGTATCCTCACATGCACGAAGGAAAGAGAGTGTGTGCTGAGGCACACAAGTGGGGTCGTTGTAGCCAAAGATGATTTGCAGACGGCCCTTCAGGTTCTTGGCCTTGCCCAAAAGGCTGCAACGCTTGTAGCCCTCAGGGTTCTGCTGAGGAGTGTCCATGTAGCGCTCGCCGTACATCACCTCGTAGTATTTCCAGTCGATGACGGGGCCTCCTGCCACTCCCACCTTGAAGACATCGGGGTAGGAGCACATGAGGTTGGTGGTCATGAACCCACCATACGACCAGCCGTGCACACCCATACGGTCGGCATCGACGTAGGGCAGTGACTTTAGGAACTTCACGCCCTCCAACTGGTCCTTCATTTCCTCCTCGCCCAGATGTCGGAAGGTGACTTGCTCAAATTCTCTTCCGCGCCATTCGCTTCCCCTGTTGTCAAGGACGAAGAGCAGATAGCCCTTTGTGGCCATGTGGGCTTCCCAGCCGCGCAGACACCAATGCCAACGGGCATCGACATTGTGGGCATGAGGACCTCCATAGACATAAACAACAGTGGGGTATTTATTGTTGGGGTCGAAGTCGATGGGCTTCACCATACGATAGTATAGGTCAGTCACTCCGTCGGCAGCCTTGATGCTTCCGCTGGTGATTTCTGGTATCTTGTAGCCTTGTTCCTTCCAGGGGTCTTTGGCGGTCAGGATGTTGGCCACCAACTTGGGCAGACGCCCCTTGACGGAAGGTGTGGTATAGATGTTGATGCTGCGTGGTACAGTGGGCGATGAATAGCGGTCGATGACCTGACTGCCATCCTCGCTCAATGAGGCATAGTGCACACCTTCGCCTGCACCAATGAGGGTGCAGCGTGGTTTCTCCAGGTTGAGGCTGAACAGACAACTCGTGCGTGGGTCGAGCGAATTGCTCAGGAATAGCACGCACTTGTCTTTTTGATTGAATCCTACCAACTCCTGAACCTCGAATTCGCCATAAGTGACTTGCTCCGTTTTACCTGTTGCTACGTCCAACAGATACAGGTGGTTCCACCCGTCTTTGCGGCTTTGCATCAGGGCCTTCGTTTGGTCCCAAGGCAAGAATGACAACCCGTGCATGGGTTCCACATATTTGTCGTGTGTCTCTTGCAACAAGTGCTTTTCCAACTTGCCTGTCTGGGTGTTGTAAGCCACCAAACGCATGTCGTTTTGGTCGCGGTTCAGTTCGAAGACATACAGCAGTTTGCCGTCAGGAGCCCACGAAAGGTTTGTGTGGTAGTCATCGGCCGCCCCGATGAGTTGGAGCCAAGTGGTTTGCTGGGTTTCTATATCGTAGATGCCCACCTTCACCTGATGGCTGGTTTCGCCCGCCATTGGGTATTTGTCCATGCTGACGCCAGCTATGCGCTGTGAGATGTCCACTTGAGGATAACCCGCCACCATACTTTGGTCCATACGATAGAAGGCCAGTCGTTGTCCGTCAGGACTCCAAAATGTACCCTTTGTGATGCCAAACTCATCGCGATGCACGCTTTGGCCATATACGATGTCGTTCGACCCATCTGTGCTTCCGTCCTTGCTCACTTGCAATTCCTTGCCGTCGGCAGTCAGGATGTAGAGGTTGCCCTTGCGGGTGAAAGCCAGGTGTTTTGATTGCTGGCAGAAGTCCTGCCATTCAGCCCCTTCGGGAATGTCCTGGCTCCACACCACTTTGCCTTGCTGCCAGTCTATCAGCATGCGCTTACCCTTGCCTTTCACTTGCACGATGGATTGTTTGCCATAGGGCAGCATGATGTTGTGTGCGCTTGTGGCCACTTTGTCGCCTGCAATCGTGTTCAGTTGTTCAACGGAAAAGAGTTTCTTTCCCGTGAGCAGTTCCTTCACCTCGTCGGCTGTGGTTTCGATGGCCACATTGCCCCACCATTGGGTATATCGGTTTTCGGGTTGCAGGTTGTACCAGTTCGAACCGCCCGACATCACATCCTCCAGTGTCAGAAAACGTTCTCCCTGAGTGGTCACTTGTGCTCCTATCATGCTACACATACAAAGCAATACGGCTAAAAGTTTAGTCCTCATAGCGCTTGCCTCCTCCTCTTTTAAAGTCACGTCCACCCTTCTTGAAGTCGCGCCCGCCGCGTCTCGCTTCTCGGTCATCCCTTCTGTTGCGGCGATAGTCTCCAGCTGTGCGGTCGCCTCCGTTTTCTCGTCGGTCGAAACCACGTGGCTTGTCATCGCGACCAAAGCGGCGTGGACGGTCACCTCTATCGTCTCGTCTGTCGAAACGGCGTGGACGTTCGTCGTCGCCCTCGAAACGAGGACGCATTTCGCGATGCTGGCGGCGTTCTTCCTTGATGCGCTCGAAACGCTGTTCAAATTCCTCGTCACTCTCATCGAGACGCTGCTTCACAGCACGCTTCTCCTTGAATCTGCGTTTCTCTGCCATCTGCTTGCGGTCTTCCTCGCTCTTGATTTCCACACCTTCTGCACGCACCTCGTTGTAGCGGCCAGAGAACATCTGGTATTTGCGCAACTCGCACTCTAGCGAACCATTATACAGAGGCACTTTCAGTGATGCCTTCAGACCGATGGCGTCGAAGCACTCCTCGCGATAACTCAGCACCCAAGCCTCGTTGTCCGTGAACTGCTTCTTGAATTGCGTGCCAATCATCTTATACAATCCTACGAGGTCCTCGGGCTTAATGCGTTGTCCATAGGGGGGATTTGTGATAATGATGGACTTCTCGGCAGGTTGCGTAAAGTCTTTGAAGTCCTGAAGCTGTATGGTGATGACATCGGACAGTCGTGCGGCTTTCACGTTGCGCTCGGCGATGCTCACTGCCTGACGGTTGTTGTCGTAGCCATAGATATGGTGCGTGAACTCGCGTTCCTGCGAATCGTCGTTGTAGATGCTTTCAAACAAATCTGCGTCAAAGTCGGCCCACTTCTCAAAGGCATAGCCTTGGCGGAACAATCCGGGTGCCATGTTCTTGGCGATGAGGGCGGCCTCGATGGGCAGTGTGCCACTTCCGCACATGGGGTCGATAAAGTCTGTCTCGCCTCGCCACCCCGTCATCAGAATGATACCTGCAGCCAGCACCTCGTTCAGGGGCGCTTCCACTGCTTCCTGCCGATAGCCCCTGCGGTGCAGACTTTCACCAGAGGAGTCGAGCGAGAGTGTGCAATCATACTCCGCGATGTGGATGTTGAGTTGCAAGTCGGGGTTTGTGACGCGGATGTTGGGGCGCTTGCCAGTCTTCTCGCGGAACTGATCAACAATGGCGTCCTTCACCTTGTATGCCACAAACTTCGAGTGACGAAACTCGTTTGAATATACCACGCTGTCCACTGCGAATGTGGTTTCGGTGGTAAGGTACTGCGTCCAGTCGATTGCCTTCACTGCCTCGTACACCTCATCGGCGCTTGTAGCTCGGAAATGCTTGATGGGTTTCAGAATCCTTACTGCTGTACGCAGGAAGAAGTTACTCCTGTACAGCATTTCCTTGTCGCCCGTGTACGACACCATGCGTCGTCCTATCTCTATGTCGTTGGCGCCCAGCTGGGTCAGTTCTTCAGCCAACACATTCTCCAAACCCTGAAAGGTTTTGGCAATTATTTCAAATTTCATATATTGATTCTTAATTTTTGTCTCTTGACCTATGGTCGTGTCTGCTCTCGCAGACTTCATTCCTCATTCTTGATGCTGCGCATCGAACCTATTCACGTTCGCAGACGTGATTTTTAATTTTCAATTCTTAAATTTTTATAGTCCTCCCCAGTCGCTGGGTTGCAGGTCGTGATTTCTGCGTTTCTTTGCCTGCACCAGATGTTCGCCAGGTTGCGTGCTTTCCGTCACCCACAAGTTACCTCCAATGATGGTGCCCTTGCCAATGGTAATGCGACCTAATACTGTGGCATTGCTGTACACGATGACGTCGTCCTCTAGTATCGGGTGGCGAGGGATGCCCTTGATGGGGTTGCCTTTCTCGTCCAGAGGGAAACTCTTGGCGCCGAGTGTCACACCCTGATACAGTTTCACGTTGTTGCCGATGATGCAGGTGGCTCCGATGACCACACCCGTTCCGTGGTCGATGGTGAAGTGGTGTCCAATCTGGGCCTCGGGGTGGATGTCGATGCCCGTCTCGCTATGTGCCATCTCGGTGATGATGCGGGGGATGAGAGGCACACCCTGACGATACAATTCGTGGGCGATGCGATAGTTGGTGACAGCCTTGATTACGGGGTAGCAACTGATGATTTCACCTCGGCTTGTGGCAGCGGGGTCGCCGTTGTAGGCAGCCTCCACATCAGTGGCCAGTATGCTACGTAGCTCGGGCAGTTTGGTGATGAATTCGGCTGCCAGCTGCTCGCCCTTCTCTGTGGGGCAGCGACCCGTGGTGCTCTCAGTGCCTTCGATGAAACACAACCCCGCCATTATCTGCTCAGAAAGAAGTTGGTGAAGCCGCTCCACATTCACGCCGATGTGGAAGGGAAGTGTCTTCGAATTCAAATTCGAGTTACCATAGAAACCTGGGAAAAGAATGGCCCTGCATAGGTCTACAATCTCCTGCAATGCAGGACCTGAAGGCAACGGAATGCCGTCGCGATGTTCATGGAACATACCGCCCATGGTGTTGCCGTCCGACAACGCTGCAATGGTAGTTCCAAATTGAGTGGTGAGGTCTTTCACGCTCATCTTCTTTTGTGTACACTAAATTTTACGCGTACAAAGTTACGAAAAAGCGTACGATTGTACAAATAAATACTTGCTTTTATGTACAAACGATCAAAGAACGATAGTATTTCGGGCGGTGGCGATATACTAATGTGCATGCACTCACTATATTATAATTGTCCTTCACGAATACTACCGCTAGGATACGAATAAATCGGGACTTGACCAAATTTCAAGGGAGGTGTTTTAGCGGATTTCCATGTTCAATCCCTAGTCGCATAGGGTGAAACGCAAATAACCTTCACCTTGTCTTTAAATGTAGGGGTTACTGTTCAGTTCTTCGCCAATGGTGGTTTGAGGGCCGTGACCTGGGTAAACCATTGTGTCAGAAGGAAGTGTGAGTAGTCGGGTGCGAATGCTTTCGATGAGTGCATTTGTGTCGCCACCAGGTAGGTCGCTGCGGCCTATGCTGCCCTGAAACAGCGTGTCGCCTGAGAAAAGCACCTTTGCGTCAGACAGATAGAAACAAAGTCCGCCAGGGGTATGTCCGGGTGTGTGAATGACCTGTATCTGACTCTCTCCGAAGGGAATGGTTTGGCCGTCCGTGAGGTATGACTTGATGGGCACCAAAGGTCGCTCTATCTGCACGCCAAGTAGTTGGGCGGACATTTGGGGAGCAAAGTCATAGATGATTTGTTCCGATGCGTGACACTGTGGCTGCAGGTTGTAGGTCCTAAAAAGGAAGTGGAGTCCGAACATGTGGTCGAAATGCATGTGCGTCTGTAGGGCGAGGGTGGGGCGGAGTTCGTTTCTTTCGATAAAATCGGCGATTTTTGACTCTTGCGCCGCTCCCAAAGCACCGCAATCTATGATGGCGCACTCACGATTTTTACACCAAATGAGGTAGCAATTCTCCCCAATTGGGTTCGTTACAAAGCGCTTGATAGCGGCCCCTTTCTCGACCTCCTCCGAGGGGGAGGAGTAATTCCTGTTATTCAAGTCATCCATATCTATAATTTATGTTTATTTTTTCCCTCCCATCATAGGGGCTGCTGGTTTATAATTGTACGTACACAATCTTCTTGGTTTCAAAGAATTCTTCGTTGAAATAGTCGGAAATGGGTACTATTTCGATGGCATTTTTCATGGAAAAGGCTTCATCTTCGCCACCTTTAAGGCAAATGAGGCCATTGGGAAGTGCATGTTTCGACTCTTTTGCAATGTTTTTGCGGCATATTTTCACCAAATCAGTCAAAGGCATGACGGCACGCGACACCACGAAGTCGAATTTCTCCTTTTCCTCCTCCGCCCGGCACCATCGTGTGGTGACATTGGTGAGTCCCAGCGCCTTGATAACCTCTTCGCACACCAAAATCTTTTTCTTCGTACTATCCACTAGGTGAAAATGCGTTTCGGGAAACATGATGGCAAGAGGAATGCCCGGAAAACCGCCCCCTGTGCCGAGGTCCATCACCTTTGCCTCAGGGCGGAAGTTGATGTATTGGGCAATGGCGAGTGAGTGCAACACATGGTGCTCATAGAGATTGTCGATGTCCTTGCGTGATATGACATTGATTTTTGTATTCCAGTCGTGATACAGTTCATTGAGCATCTCAAACTGCGTCAGTTGCTTGTCGCTTAAATTCTTGAAATACTTATTGACGACCCCTACTGGACCGTCTTCCGGCCTCTCCCTTAAAGGGCGAGAGGTAGTTTCATTTACTACTTGTATTTCTTTATTAATCATAGTTGTCTTTTTTATGTTTTATCTATGGGCGTCTGCTCCTTCCCTCTTTAAAGGAGAGGCTGAGGCCTGGTCTGCCTATAATGCTTACCAGCATGAACAACCCCATCACGAAAGGGTAGAAAAGATAGGGAATAATCTCGATTGGGTTGATGAGAGCCAGGCTGCTTGCCATCAGCATCTGTGCGCCATAAGGAATGATGCCCTGGGCAAAACAGGAAAAGGTGTCGAGGATGCTGGCAGAGCGACGCGGGTCGATGCCGAAGCGCTGCGAAATCTCCTTGGCCAGATTGCCCACGGTGAGAATGGCGATGGTGTTGTTTGCGGTGCAGAAATTAGTGAAGACCACCAATCCTGCCAAACTGAGTTCTGCGCCACGCTTGCCCGTGATGCGTTGGGTGAGGCGTTCGAGGATGAAATCGACGCCCCCTAAGTATCGTATGACGCCCACAAGGCCTGCTGCCATCAGGGTGACGATGATGAGTTCACCCATGCCCAAGATGCCTTCTCCCATAGCCGTCAGCCACTCATAGAAGCGGTAGGTGCCACGCAGAATGCCGATGACACCTGTGGAAATTATGCCCAAAACAAGCACCATCATCACGTTCATGCCCATGATGGCTGTGCCGAGCACCAACAGGTAAGGAACCACGAGAAACCAGTCGATGGAGCCGACCTCATGGGTGACTTGCATGTTCCACCCCAGAAGCACATAGAATATCAGCACCAGCAGGGCGGCGGGAATCACAATGCGGGCATTGGTGCGAAACTTGTCGCGCATCTGACAACCCTGTGTCTGTGTGGCCACGATGGTGGTGTCGCTGATGAACGACAGATTGTCGCCAAAGTAAGCACCTCCGACCACTGTGGCTACGACCAAGGGTGTTGAGAATGGAAGGTTGAGCACCTCATAGCTCATTACACTTTGTCCATTTTCCATCGAACTGGCTATGCCTGTGGCTATGGGTACGAGCGCCACGATGGTGCCCACACTGGTGCCCACGCTCAGCGAAATCAGGCATGAAGCCAAAAACAAACCGGCCAATAGGAATCGAGGCGGCAGAGCCCACAGACAGAGGTCCACAGTGGCTTGTATGGCACCCATTTGTTTGGCGGAGTAGGCGAAGGCTCCTGCGAGGATGAATATCCACACCATCATCAGCAAGTTGCTGTGTGCCGCCCCTTTGGAATAGACCTTGATGCGTTCATCGAGCGGCAACCCGCGCAATAGCAATATGGAATAGGCACTGGCCACCATGAATGCTACGGTAATGGGCACGGAGTAGAAGTCGTGCGCCAGCAAACTGAACACGAAGTAAAAAGCGAGAAAAACAATTAGCGGAGAAAGTGCGAGCCACCCCCTTTTGCTATTTATCATTGACTCATTTGCCATTGAACCTTGAATTTCTGCGCAAATGTACAAATAATTTTTCACTTTTCACTTTTCACTTTTCACTTTATTTCGTACCTTTGTCAGTATAATACCTTAAATTACCAGTTTTATGGACCAAGGACTCTTTTATGAAATCTGTGGCTGGATGGCCAGCATCGGTATGATTCTTGGTTATTTACCTCAGGCCATCGAGACTATTCGCACTCGCAACACCGACGGCATCGCACTGCCCACATTCCTTATGATGGCTGTAGGTGGATTTTGTTTCATGCTGCAAGGCATCTTGCACAAGCCCGACATCTTGTGGGCGCTGTTTCTGACGAATCTCGTAACCACCTCGTGCAGCGTCATTGTGTTCAGTATCAAAATCTATAACGATTACTTCAAAAAGTAAAAAGTATAAGACCATGAAAGAAATAAGTGCCGAAGACCGCCGCTTTATGCAGATGGCCATTGATTTGAGTGTTGAGAATGTGGCAAACGGGGGAGGTCCCTTTGGAGCTGTAATCGTTAAGGATGGCGAGGTTGTTGCTACGGGTGTCAATCGTGTGACGGCCAACAACGACCCTACGGCACATGCCGAAGTAAGTGCCATCAGGGCAGCTTGTGAGAAGATGCAAGATTTCCGCCTGACCGACTGCGTTTGCTACACATCGTGCGAACCTTGTCCCATGTGCCTCAGTGCCCTCTATTGGGCTGGCGTGAGTCGCATTTGGTATGGCAATACTAAGGTGGATGCCGACCGTATTGGGTTTGGCGATGATTTCATCTACAAGGAAATTGAAAAGCCCTACGAAGAACGCTCCATCCCCATTCAGGGCATGATGCGCGACGAAGCCCTAGCTGCCTTCCGTGCTTGGGAAGACAAAGATGACAAGGTGGAATATTAAGCCTAAGGGCTAAAGTCAAAGGGCTAAAGGACTAAGGGGGGAGACCTTAAACCTTTAAACTTTTAAACAGGGCTAAGCCCGATTAAACTTTTATTGTTTCCTCCTTTTCCTTAAATATACGGCAAAGCAGATGGCTGCTACCAACATCACGCCCACGCCTATTGGCAAATTAATTTCGTGGGGCAATCGGAAGCCTTCGGGTGCCCCTAGAATGTAGGTCACACTTACCACTGTCATGAACAATGCAGGGATCAATGCCATCCAATAATTCTTATTGCGACGCACCATCCACATCGTCACTGCCCACAATGTGGCACACGCCAATGTTTGGTTTGTCCATGCAAAATAGCGCCACAGGACCTCAAAGTCGAGGAAACGCAACCCTATGGCTATCGCAAACATGGGGATGGCGATGAGGAAACGATTGCCAAATTTCTTCTGACTGATGTGCAAACCATCTGCCACAATCAGACGGGCCGAACGGAAAGCTGTGTCGCCCGAGGTGATGGGCGCGGCGACTACACCCAGCACGGCCAATATGGCTCCAACGCGACCAAACCAACTGTTGCACACCATGTGAACCACCACGGCAGGGGTGCCCAATTCGGCAAGATGCTCATACGAACCCGCAAACTTGATGGCGGCAGCTGCCCAAATGAGGGCAACCACCCCTTCTGTAATCATAGCTCCGTAGAACACCATACGCCCCTCGCGCTCATTCTTCAAACAACGCGACATGATAGGGCTCTGGGTGCCGTGAAAACCGCTCACTGCCCCGCAGGCGATGGTGATGCAGAGAATGGGGAATACGGGAAGCCCCTTCGGGTGGAAGCCCGATAGCCCTTCGGTGAGCTCTGGAACCCAACCGTCCAGCGCATAGATGCTGTAGCAAGCCAGCACAGCCATTAGCAGGAGCGAAAGCCCAAAAAGCGGATAAAGTCGCCCGATGAGTGCCGAGATGGGGAGCATCGTGGCCAGCATGTAATAAATAAGTATGATGACGAACCAAAGCAGCGGGTTGCCTAATGAAATGTCATAAGAGAAAAGTGAGAAGTGGATGTTACTTGTCATCTCAGCCAGGAGGTCGGCAGGAGTGACGATAAACACAGTGCCCACCAACACCAACAGCAGCATCGACAGCACACGCATCAAATAGCGCACACTTCTGCCTAGTTCGTCGCCCAACACTTCGGGAAGCGAGAGTCCGTCCTTGCGTAGGCTAATCATGCCCGACATGTAGTCGTGGAAGCCTCCGATGAATATGCATCCTAAAACTATCCACAAGTAGGCGGCGGGACCAAACTGAATGCCCAAGATGGCTCCGAAGATGGGGCCTGTGCCTGCAATGTTCAGAAACTGAATGAGGAACACTCTCCAGCGCCCCATCGGTTGGTAGTCAACACCATCTTCTTTGGCGTAGGCTGGTGTCTGGCGTTCAGGTTCGATGCCAAACGCACGTTCCACGAATCTTCCATATACCAAATACCCAATCAAAAGGGCCAAAAGAGCTAAAGAAAAAGAAACCATTGTGTGATGTTTTTCAAATTTGATTGCAAAGTTACGGAAAAACGAGCGCAGAACAAAACAAACTCGCTTGTTTTTTATGCCGAGTGCAAGTAAGTTCGCGCTTATGCGCAAAGTTACGGAAAAACGAGCGCAGAACAAAACAAACTTGCTTGTTTTTTATGCCGAGTGCAAGTAAGTTCGCGACATGTGTCGTAAAGTTACAAAATAATTCTTCATTCTTCATTCTTCATTCTCATTTTCTTTGTATCTTTGCAGCCATGAAGCGCTTGATACTTATCATTTTCCATTTACTGATTGGCATTTCATCGTTCGCACAAACCCCGCTTGACAAGCCTTCGTTGCGTACTTCTACGCTCATTTCGCCCTATTATTTCGGGCCAAATGCCTTTGAGGTGCCAGAGATGCTCGACGGGCGTGTGCAACACGATTTGCGGGTGGAACTCGTTGGTGACTATTTCAAAGGTTTCCGAGGCGATCACACGGCCGATGCAAGGCTAAAGGTGAATGTGCCCTTGTGGACAGATCGTGCGAACATATCTGTGTGGATGCCCGTGATGGAGTGGTATCACAATTCAGATGAGAATATGCGCGTTTGCCGCATTTCCGATGAACGAAAGGCTGAGGCACGCAAGGGACACCTGATGGGCGATGTGTATGTGAGCATCGACATGCATCTGCTCAAAGAGAAGCGCATCTGTCCCGACTGGACCTTACGGGCAGCCCTGCGAACGGCTTCGGGCGGCGAATACTACTACGCTCGCTATTATGATGGACCTGGCTACTTCTTCGATACTTCCTTGGCGAAGTCCTTTGCCATAGGTAAGAACAAGGCTTGGGAACATCGCCTGCGTATGGCGCTCTCCACAGGCTTCCTTTGTTGGCAAACCGATAATGGGCGTCAGAACGATGCTGTACAGTTTGGCGCCATGCTGAAGTACGAAAATAAGCATTTCTCCCTTGCAGAGTCATTTACAGGCTATTCAGGGTGGGAACACAATTGTGGAAATGGTGGTGAACTGGCTCACGACCGTCCCACCGTCCTGCGCACCGACTTTCGCTATCACATCAAGCGCTTCGACATAGTTTCGCGCTATCAGTATGGCTTGCGCGACTATCCTTTCCATCAGTTCCAACTGGGACTTGCCTACAACATCAACATCCTGAAGAAATGAAGCGCCATATATTTATTTTTTCTTATTTATTATTTATCATTTCTGTATCAGGTCAAGCGCAGAATGATAGCGTTCGTGCTGATTTCTTTCGTGATTTCTATCATCAGGGACACCTCGTTCATTGGCTCGATGCAATGAGTGACCGCACTGTCTATCAAGGGCTTCACGTTGGGCAGTGGGACGAGTCGGGTCAACTAATGTTCTCTGTCGATGGCAATTCCTATCGTTGGAATCGCTTCTACATCGACGGCGTCCGTGTCGATAATCGCTTCACGCCAGGCAGCACCAGCTATGTGCCCAACATGGAAAACTATCATCTGGACATCGACAGTCACGCTTCTGTGCTCAGTTTCCAACTCGATACAACAGTTTCTGACTATGCCCAAGTTTCGTGGAATAGGGGCAATCTGGGAGGCATCAACAAAACCACCGAAGGCATCATTCACCTCTTTCACGGCACAGGCACTGAAGGCGCCATCAATCCCTCCACCATTCATCGCAGGCAGTATGTGAGCGGACAAGGCACGATGGATATCGCTTATACGTTGAAAGACAAGCAGGGGCGCCGCTATCGTCAACATCTCTATGCCAGCATGGGCGAGCAACGTTATCCAAATTACGACCAAAATGGGTTGATTCCTGGCAATTCGCTCTATCCTGCGGAATACTACAAAGTGCAAATGGATGGTATTCTGCCTTCAGGTCGCCTTGATCGCTTGGGGTATCTGGTCAACTTCTCAGGGCGTGAAAACTATGGTGCAGAGTTCTATTTCAATCCCAATGAGGTGATGCAACTCAATACCTATAGTGCCACCCTCTACCTCAAACATCGTGGCTGGACATCGGGGCTCACCTGGAACACCAATCGCGTCCGTCATGATGACCTTCAGTTCTCCCGCAACCTCATCGACCAAGATGGCGAGTCGCTGCAACCCTGGATGCCTGATGGCGAGACCCATTCGCTCGACTGGTCGCTTTCCTATCAGCGTAAACTTCTTTCGTGGCTCAGGTTCTCGGCAGAAGGTTATAACTCCCTGCTCTTTTTCCACCCCTCGCAGACTCATTTTTCCAATGCTGTCTATCTCAGGCAAGCGGTCGAAGCTGACGCCACCGATCTCTATCGTTACGATTGGGTCAGCCACAAGTTTGCCGCTGGATTGTTGGAAAACAAGGCTGGCTTCCAAGCTAGTCATCGCTTCTCCCCTAAGTTTGCTCTCAGGGGAGACCTTTTCCTGACGTTGGACGGAATGGTGCTGGCCGACAAAACCAAGATTTCGCCCAACCTGCAAGCCTCCTTTAATCTCGATTGGCAGCCCACACGTTGGCTCAATGTCGGGGTTACATTGGCACACGACCGTGTGAGCTACAACATCGAGGACCTCCGCTTCATGTCCTCCGACTATCTCTTAGGCAATGTTCTCTATGCTGCCACAGGCCAGTTGTTTACCACCACAGGCGGTGCCTCTCACCACTATGCCAAACATCTCCAACAACCTGCCTACATCACCTTCGACCTCCCCATTCGTCTTCGCTTCGGGCGTCATGAGATAGCCCTCATTCAAACCTATAAGAAGTTTTACCACAGTTGGATGGCCCGCTTCAAAGGCGGTGCGGATGCCAATGGGTTCTATGATGTCGAGGGGTGCTACTTTCTTAACGATGGCCCTCATGACTACATTGTGGGTTACCAACCCACCTCGCTGATGTCAGGCAGTTTCCTCTCCAACACGCCCTACTACATGTCGCAGACTTCGCGCTACACCTATCGGGGCAAGAAGTTCCTTTTCAGCCTCTCGTGGCAGTCGATGATGGGCGTAGGACTTTCGGCACTTGGCAACGGACCTGCCTCGAACAACATTGGGGCGCTCTGCGAGTCAACGGCCAATCCCAACACCCACAATACAATGCAGAATGCCAACGGTAAGTATCCTGCGGTGGGGCGTCTCGATCAGGACAAAGCCTATGTCTACCGCATATATCTGGCCTATAATCCCTGTGAGCACTTCCAGTTTGGCATTACAGCACGATGGACGGATGGACAGCCCTTCGCTTTCTTCAATACTTTCACGAACACTGATGCCAACGGCAATACCCAAGTGGCCATTCGTCCATGTTGCACTCGTGGCATTAATCCCACTGACGGCGACTTTGGGTGCCGCGAGAGTGCCTTGTTCAACATCGACCTTCATGCTCGAGTTCAATGGATGATGAAGGGACATCGCACCAGCCTTTCCCTTCTCTGCTACAATCTCTACGATTTTGGCAATGTATATAACGAAATGTGCTTCCCGCAGGGCGTTCGTGGACTTAACCAGCGTGGCCCAAACTTCACGTTGACCATCCCTCGCGGCATCATTGGCACACTAAAGATAGAACTTTAAAGACAACGAAAACGAAACGAAGGCAAAGCCTCCTACGAAACGCATCGCTACGAAAACCTCATAACCCCATAACCTCATAAACTCATAACTTTCAATGCTTCGCCTATCATTTATTCTTTATCATTTATTCTTTATTATTTTTATCATCTCTCCCGCACATGCACAGACAGATTCGCTTGTGCTCGACACCACCTCTGTGTCATTAGCCAGTTCCATTGAGCCTGAGCAGCAATCAAATGATTTTCACTTCCGTCCGCGTCAACTTGTGGCACCAGCGCTTTTGTTGGGATTGGGTGCTTGGGGTTTGGCAGATGACAACCCCATTCAGTGGGTCGAGGAACACGCAGCTGGTGACCTCAACCCCAATGGACGCAAATGTAAGGCCGATGAATACATTCAGTATGTGCCCACTGTCACCCACCTTGTGTTGGGCTTTATTCCAGACGTAAAGGCGAAGCACAACTTCCGCGATCGTTTCATTGCTTCCGCCACAGCCAACGCTCTGATGGCGGGCGTCACGAATTCAGTGAAATATACCGTCAAGGAGCGTCGTCCCGATTCTACCAAGCAAAATTCCTATTTCTCTGGGCACACCGCCACAGCCTTCACTGGTGCCGAACTTGTGCGCATCGAATATGGTTGGGGTTATGGTGCTGCCGCCTATGCTGTTGCTGCCACAACTGGTTTCCTTCGCATCTATAACAAGCGGCATTGGGTGGGTGATGTTCTCACGGGAGCTGGCATTGGCATCCTCTGTGCCGATGCGGGTTATTGGCTCTTGCCCGTTTGGAAACGCTGCTTTGGCATCGACCGTCGCGATGCTGCTCGTCGCGCCAAGAAAGAGAACAAGCGCACTTTCGTTGCCACCCCCTTCTATCTTCAGACCGACCATGCTGCAGGCTTTTCGTGCAGCATCCTACTGGATTAGGATCTAAAAGCAAGTACACTTTGCATCCAACCTAACAGCACTCTGCTAACGCCCAAACTATGTATTGCAGACGAGCGGGCAATACATAGCATCGGCGATAAGACCAAGGTCTTGTAGGTGTAAGACCAAGGTCTTATTCGTGTAAGACAATTGTCTTGTTGCCTATGGTTAGTATTGCTCCGCCTACAGGAAAGTGCAATAAAGCCGCAAGCAAAGTATAGCTGAGCCGTGAGCAAAGTATTGTTGGTGGGCACGTAATACGCAATTGCGGCTTCATCGGCACTATGTTTCTTGCTAAATATGCCAACAAAAAAGCCGCGAGGCATGAGGCTCACGGCTATATAAATAATAAGATGTGCTTTTGTAACTATTTCCCTCCGAAGAGTTCGTCGAGGAATTCGTAGAAGGCGGGGTCTTCGCCAACGACGATTTTGATGATGCGACCCTCGGGGTCAACGACAATCTTTGTGGGATAGCCCTCGATCTTGTAAAGTCCTTGCAGGAGTTGGGCACTTTCCTCATCCGTGATAACGTGCAGCCACTCCATATCGTAGGACTCGATGGCTTGGCGCCAGCTTTCCTCGTCGTCGCCCACGTCGATGGAGAGGATTTCGAACTTGCCTTGATACTTCTCGTAGTAGTGCTTCATGTCAGGAATGCCCTTGATGCACCATTTGCACCAAGTTCCCCAGAAGTCTAGCACTACATATTGTCCACGCAACTCATTGAGGCTGACGGGAATTCCGTCAGGACCAGGTAGTGTAAACTCGGGCGCGGGTTGACCTTCGGCAGCAACGCCTTTCCCTCCCCCTTGGGGGTGCTGGAGGGGGCTCTCGGTAGAGTCCCGAGCAGCATTCTTATTCCCCTGCCTGCGAGGCTGGGGTTGGCATGCGGCAAGTGCAAAGATTGCCAGCAGGAGTAATAATGTTTTTTTCATGAGGTTGTAAGGTTATGAAGTTATAAGGTTTTCGTAGCGAAGCGTTTCGTAGGAGGCTTTGCCTTCGTTTCGTTTTCGTTATCGTTAGGGTTTTATCTTCAGTATATCTTTTACGAGAGGTAATATATCGCGCTTGAGGACGGTGTCGTTGAGATGGTGCTCTCCGTCAAAAAGGCGGAAGTGGGCACTGCCGTAGGCTTTCTTGAAATCAGGCTGGCAGTTGACGAACTTATCGTTCTTGCCAAAGAGTCCCCATACGATTTCCTTTTCCTCAGGAGTGACGCCGCTGAAGGTGGTTTTCTCCAGTTCCTTGAACTCGGCAATCATGGCCTTATCGACCATGAAGTCTGTGGCTCCGTCTTGTCGCTTGTTGAGGAACTCCTGGCGACCCATTCCGCGGAAGAGCAGGGTGCGTGCCATGTGGAAGGAGGGATTGACCAAAATGCGCGGGATTCCATAGATCCTTTCAGCATACATTGCTCCCATCGAGGTGCCTACGACGATGTCGGGCTGTTGTTCGGCAACGAATTGCGTTAGGAACTGTATCGCCTCGAGTGGCGAGGTGGGTATGTCAGGCGAAAGTACCTGCACACCGTATTCGTACAGCATGTTGCGCAGATGTGTGGCGGTGCCAGTGGAACCTGCGGAGGCAAAGCCGTGAATGTATAGTAATTTCACAATTTTACAATTTTACAATTTACAATCAGACAATTGGACAATTTGATGATTGCTTCTTATTTTGCTATTAGGAACTTCGTGGCACACTCTTCGCCCTCGTTGTTCTTGGCGCGGGCAATGTAGATGCCTGCAGGCAGTTCGCTAACACTGAGGCGAGCGTGACCACCGAGGAGGGTGAGCTGTTGCTGAAGGACAAGGGCTCCGCCCACAGTGTACACGCATACTTCTGCGTTGTCAGTCTCCTCACTCTTGACGAGCAATTGGCCCGCTGCGTAGGCAATGCTCATGCTACCGCTGCGACTGGTGAATTTCGTGGGTGCTACAATGCCATCAGGCTTGACGTATTCCCACGCAGTAGCATAGGTGCTGATGTTGTTGGCTGCCTTGATGGTGGGCAACATTTGGTAAACCTGTTTTGCTCCATCGGGATAGCGACCTACGGTTTGGTCTCCGTTCATAGCACAATAGATGAGGCTGTCAGCCCACGACTTATCTTTCGCCATGAGTCGGATGACGGTGCCGTCCTCATTATCGAGCTTGAAGTTGGCGTGCAGTTCCGTGTTGGTGTTGCGCTTGCTGCACCAGATAATCTTGTGGCCGTGGGCGGGAATGATGGTGCTGGCTTTTGTTCCCTTAGCCGTAATCTGGTACTTGGTGGGTTTGTCGCTGCGGTCGGTGAGGTACATACCTTCGAGGTCGATGTCTTCATCTGTGGTGTTGTAAAGCTCTATCCAGTCATCCTTCTTGCCGTAGTCGTTGACATAGATGCTGTTGCCTGCCGATACCTCGTTGACAACCACAGGCGTGGTGGTAATGCCGGCATCGCGCTTCTCCTTCTCTGTCATCTCACCGTAGCAGGCCTGCAAGGTCATGTTGCCATTGGGCAACTCCATTGTTTCGTCTGTGCTGACATATTCTCCTGTGGCGCTTGTGGCCGAGAGTGAGATGCTGGCTTCCCAATAGATGTCGGTAGAGTTGGCAGCATTGTTGTGAATCTCTACGGCAATGGTGTTTGTTCCTTTCTTGAACAGGTCGGCACTCAGGGCCATTGAGCCCATGTCGGGGTTGTCGTGGGCGTATGTTGCAGCAAAAGTACTGTAGGAGATGGTTCCGTCGGGCATATTGTAACGACCCGCTTCAGTACCATTTACGTAGACGACGAATCCATCATCGACGGAGTAGTTGAGGGTGAATATGTCATCGTCACTGGGTGCTTTGTCCAACGTAAGTTGGTGGCGCAAATAGTAGGTGGGGCGCTTCTCGTTGGTGGACGAACCATAGTCGAGATAGGTGTTGGTGTAGCGGTCGCCGCCTACGAAATAGCCCAAAGGTGCCTTGCCTGTGCTCCATCCGCTTGTGCCATAGTTCGAAGAGGTCCAGTCTTGTTCGTCGAGCGAACCTTGGTCATAGTATTGCCACTCGCTTTCAGCGGGCAAGACTTCCGTGCTGCTTTGGCTGCTGCCTTCCACCATCTGCCAACCCAGGAATTTGTAGCCGACAGGTGCTTGTGCGCGCAAAGTGATGGGGGAGAAGAGTGTTCCTGAGAATTGGTTTGTGGGCACAGGCAGTTCGTTCACCAGCAAACTTGCTCCGGGGATGTTTGCCGAGAGGCTTACCTTCTGTCCCGTAGTTCCGCTCAGTTGCATGGGTGCGTAGCTACGCAAGTTGTTTATCAAGGCTTGCTGACGACTGGTACTGAGGTTGCTGATGAGGTTGCTGGCCGTGCTCCAGGGGTTACTTGATGTATTGTACACTTCGTTCCAGATGCTCTGGCTGTCGCTCACGCGGCTGGCGAGTTCGTTGATGATGTCCTGGCATCTTGTTGGCTCGAACACGGAACCAGCTACTAGGCAATAGGTGTCGATGAATTGCTTGCGGAAACGCTCATTTTCCAACATATTAAGGAATATGGTCACCAATTCAATCTCCTTTGTGATGCGGTCAACAGGCTCTCCATATAAGGGGTCGAAGGTGTAGACCTGCTTGCTGGCAAATTCCGTGAAGGGGCTTGTTGTGGAGAAAGCGTGGTCGAGGTCGAAGAGCACAAAGCGATACTTGCCGCCCTCCATGATTGGCTTCCAGGCTTTCACGTTGTTCTTTGGCCAGTCGGTGCCACCAAGATAGAATTCCACCGCCATATAGTTGCAGAACTCATCGATGTCCACCATCTGGCGAATCTCATCATAGGCCTCTTCGTCTGCACCGCACTCTGCAGCAAGGTCGTACCAGCGTTGCATGCTTTCGTAGGTGCCACACTTTTGCACATAGCCTGAGTCGGGTGAAATCTCAAACTGGTCAATTTCCTCCTCATCCAATCCATAGTTGGCATAGACATAGTGCTTGTTGTTGGGTTCGCGCATATTGATGACTCCAGCGTAGCGCCCATTGATGTAGTGCATTACGGGACGATAAGCCTGACATTCAACATCAATGCCCGAGCGGCGCACGATTTCTTGCAGTGCAGGGTCTTTGATGCGGCACGAGGTGTCGTTGCCACCATTGCGGATTTGCAGGGTCTTATGCTTGCGATAAGGTTTTTCGGGGAAGAATTCATACGGCAGATAGTTCTTCAACTCGTAGCGCTTGTTGGCTTTCAATTTGAAGGAATAGGGTTTCCATGCTCTGCTCCATCCGCCGCAGCGCTCCATTGCCGTTTCCTGATTGACGCACATCTCGCCCTCTTCGTTCAGATACTCGAAGTTCACGGTGCGATCCCAATCCATGTTCCAGTTGCACGGCGTGGTCATTCCATTGCCGGGGCGGCCGTTGCCGTTTCCTTCCACAAAGAGTCCCATGTCCTCGCCATAGAGGTCTTTGTCATTTCCCACGACAGATATGACGGGAAGGTCAAAAGCTTTGTCTTCCAAGATATAGGAGCGCGTCACCACGGCACTCGGCAAGAAACCTTCCCCGAACAGACGGAAGCGGTATGTGGTGGTTTCCGTGGGGTAGAAGAGGCCCGACGTAGAGACTTGTCCGTTCGTCTCCGTTGGTGTGCTGCCGTCGGTAGTGTAGCGAAGTGTGGCGCCAGAGGGAATGTTGACGCACACCGTGAGCGAGCCGCCAAAGATTTGTGTCGGTTGGTCCACTGTAGGCGCGTCTATGCGCATTTCGGCGTAATTCTGTCCGTCATTGGCTTCTCCTGGTGTCGGGCTTGCTGTCCATCCCCATTCGTCTCCGCTCAGCGACTTGCGGGCATAGGAGCATCGACTTACAGCTGGCGGATAGACGAGCGAGAGGATGAGTTTGCCATTGGTGCTGCTCAAGAACAGCGTGTCACCTTCTGCATCCAACTTCAAGTCTAACTGCGTGAGGCAGTATTTGTCGTGGTGCTCAAACCACAGCACTCCATAACTCTTGGCCGGGATGGCCGTGGGTTGTGTGATACACACCTTCTTCAGGTTGTCTCCTTCGTCGCTCAACCAGCAGTTAGTCAGCGTCACACCTCGCGACGAGGGGTTGTATAGTTCCACCCATCCGCCGTAGTTCCAAGAGGGGTCCACCCATTGGTCCAGGTTGGCGGCCTGCAGTTCCGTCACCATCAGTTGTGCAAGTCCCGAAGTGTTTGTCGTCACCGTGATGTTGCAAGTGGCTTGTTTCCCACTTCCGTCTGTCGCTGTGGCTGTAATCTTGGCCGTGCCGGTGGAAAGGGCCACCACCAGTCCGTTTTGGTCCACAGTGGCCACAGCGGTGTTGCTGCTCTTCCACGTGAGCTTTGTCTGGGTGGCATTGGTGGGCGCCACCGTGGCGCCAAGCTGCAGCCGTTCGCCAGACACCAGCGTGGCTTGTGTCTTGTCCAGCACAATGGAGGTCACCTTCACAGCATCGCCCCACCATTCCAGGCGCCAACCTGTGAAGATGCTCCAGTTGCTTGCCCGGTATTCGTCGTTGCGTATGCCGATGGTCAGTTCCCCATTCGTAACGGTGGTCTCTATTTGGTTTTCGTAGTAGCCCTGGGCAAAGCAATAGGCTGCCGACTCCATGTTGTTGGGATAGTATCGGCGTGTGCCGCCCGAGCGATAGCTCCAGCAACCATTGTTGTAATTCTGATTCAGGTAGTGGGCATAGACACTTTTCAGTGCCACCTCGTCTTCGTTGGCATAGAGGAATGAGGTAATGGCCTCCCCTTCGCCAGCGTCGTAGTTGTTTACTGCTGTTGTCGAGTTGTCCGTTGGGCGATGGTAGCCGTAAACGCTCACGCGATACTTGCCATTGGGCAGGCTCAGCGTTTGGTAGAGGTTCCAGTAGCCCTGCCAAAACTCTTGGCAACCATAGTTGCACACCGTGCTTCCCGCCCAGGTGTCCACCATTGTCCAACCCTTATTGGAGTTTCCAGTAAACGATGGGTTCACGATATACTTCTCTGTTTGGTCAATCCATTCGGCAGCCTTCGCGGCAGTGCCCATTAGAAATAACAAGAAAAGGATTGAAAATCGCAGTTTCCGTTCCATAAAATGCTGTTTTTACCTTAAATTTTAACTAATTCGGGCCCTAAGTTACAAAAAATATATTAAATAACATTTCCAACCTTATACAAAAATCGCATGCGCATGCAAAATCCGTCTCCATATAGACACGCCTGGGCGCAAAAAGGTTTAATCTTTCCCACAATCTCTCATCGTTTTCAAAAACAGCATTGAAACAAATGACGGAGTAGCTCTGCTCTTCGCATAAAGATAGCCCGAAGGATCCAATATCCCTCGGGCTATCTAATGTATAAATTACCAATCCGAAATAAGAAAGGGAGTATTCCTATTGGTGCAGGCTCAGGTTTACCTTACGAACACTTTCTTTCTCCGTTTTTCCTCGATTATCATAATGGTAAAGAAGGGGAGGAAACGATAATTCTTTGTTGTTCAACATAATAGTGAAAAAACAAAGCCCTCGCAACCAAAATGGCTGTCGAGGGCCTTGTTTAGATGGGAAATATGTAGTAATGTCGCAGTTAGAACTCAACGTTCACACCTACGCCGAAGACGCGGTTCTTGCGGCTGTAGCGGTCGGTTTTGGGGCCTGCGGCGGTTTGGGCGGTTACTTCCTTGTCCTTGTAGAAGGTGTGCATGTAACCGAGGTCGATGCTGAGCTTTTGAGTTGCATGAACGCGGACACCAGCGCCCAGCATGTTGTTTGAACAGTTAAATGAAAGGTCGTTCATGTAGGCATCTGAGAGTCCATAGCGAGTGTTCTGCCAGGAAGCGCTCACTGTTACCCACTTGCAGCAATCCCATTCTGCACCAGCGGAAAACTCTTGCGTGTTCTTGTCGATGAGGTCCTGCTTGTTGTTGTATTGTTTGGCCGCTTTGTCGAAGTAGTAGTGCCAGCCAGCCATCAGGCGAACTTGTTCGATTGGGCTATACATGACACCCATGTTCAGAATGCCGGGGATGTTGGCCTCCACCTTTCCACCGTCCTCAAACTGCTTCAGAGTGGCGTTTCCCTCCCGCACCTGCAGCTTGGCAAAGTCGTTCATCTCCGACTTGTTCTTTAGGAGCAGTTTGGTTTCTGCCTCGTACTTGGCGGCAATGTTCCAATGCTTGTTGATTTTGTAGTCAATGCCGATGATGGGCGTAACGCCAAATCCCGTCTGGTCGCAGTTGAGCGCTAAATCACTTTGTGCATTTATTTTGTTTCCACCTAAGTAGTAGTTTACATCTTGAACATAGCCGTTGTAGTTACAGGTGGCATAGACACCACGCAAGCCGATGAAACCAGCCAGATTGTCCATGAATTTGTAGGTGGCACCCAGTGAAAGGCCGAAGTAATATTGGCGTCCTTTCATGTAGCTATCAAGAGTGTAACCTTGATAGATATTTTCCATAGCTATTGGAGCTTGTGCAGCCACAATTTGTGAAATTTGTTCAGGAGTAGCATCTGGCATTGCAGTAATTACTTGTTGCGTTACCTGTTGTACTACTCCTTGATATACTTGGCGATAAATATTTCCAGCATATAATGCCTCGAAGGAACCCAAGCCTTGGTCGAACTCGCACTTTCCACCGCCACCGCCGAGCGACAGATTTGCATTGACACTCCACTTGCCGTGATTGTAGCTTGCGTGGATGGAGGGAATTACGGGTGCGTAAGCATCGCCCTTGAACTCGTGTGGCGTATTGGGCTGGTTTTGGTTTTTGCTGAACAAAGGGAAATCAGTCACGATGTCGCGGCTCTGCTTGGCATTCTGCCAGTTGGCAGAGATGTGCCATCCGTCCTTGAGGAATGCTGTACCTGCAGGATTGAGGTAGAGACCTGTGATGTCGATGATACCGTCCTGACTCATCTGGCGCAAGAAGCTGACGTTTTGGTTACTGTTGGTCACTAAGCCACCTGCCTTGATCGATGTGAAAAGTGAAATGTTGAAGGTGAAAAATGCAAATAGCAATACTGTCTTTTTCATTCTTTCTTTAATTTAGTTTATACCTTATTTATACAATCTTTTTACCTTGTTTTGCGATTTTCGGGTGCAAAGGTACACAAAATTATTGAAAGTGTGCAATATTTTCAAATAAAATTGCACAAAACGCACAAAATTGTGTAAATAGGCCTGGTTGTGGGCATAATTACAAGGCCGGTACTTCAGCGTGTGACTAAAGTACCGGCCTGAGGATTTCGCTAACCCAATGAGGCAACGCCTAGTTCTGCTGCAAGATGATGTTCACAAGTGCCGTGACATCGGCCAGAGTAACATCGCCATTGCCATCCACGTCAGCGGCAGCGTGGTTGAAGATGGGTGTCGGGCCGTTGTCTTTGCCGAGGATGATGTTGACGAGTGCCGTGACGTCGGCAATGGTGACAGAGCCGTCGCGGTTGATGTCGCCGATGAGGCTTCCCGTGCCGAGGTACATCAGGCGGAAGTTGTCGAAGAGCGTCCAGTCGTTGGTGACGGTCGTCGTCTTGCGGATGCCCACGCGCAGGGTGCCGTCCTCGACGGTGACACGCACGGGGTTGCTCCAGTACAGGCCTGCGCTCATGTAGGCCGAGCCGTCGCCCTGGCTGTTGGGGACATAGCCGTAGGACGAGGTGATGCCCGTGTTGCCGTTCATCCCGGCCGCCTCGAAGATGGAGGGCATGGCCGTCTGCTCGCTGCCTGCGTAGAGTTGGGCGTGGATGGTCTCGGTGCCGGCGGCCCTGGCTGAGGCGGCGGGGTCGGCTCCGTGGCCGCCGTAGCGGTAGAAGCCCTGTGCGGACAGTTCGTAGATGCCGTTCGGGATGTCGGTCAGTTCTTGATAAACGTCGAAGTTGGTGTTGAACTTCTCGGCATTCAGGTTCGTGTTGTCGCCCGCAATGACGGGGCCGCCCTGCCAGTTGCTGTTGCGGCTGTCGTTGCGGCCGAAGTTGTAGCCCGGGAGCAGGAAGGTGGCGTTCACGGGATGGGCCGCAGTGGCCTCGCCCATGCGTTCCAGCATTTCTTCAGGGCTGTAGAGCATCCACTGAGCCCTTTCGTCGGTGGCCGAAGCCGTGGTGACCACGATGTTGCCCGATTCGGGAGCGGACAGGAAGTTGACACCGTCGGTGGTGAGTGTATAGGTGGTCTTACCGTTCGAAATGCCCGACGGCGCGATGACCCATGTGGTGTAGGCGTTGTCGAGGAACAGGTCCGGGCCGAAGTATTCGTTGGCAGCTCCGTTGTTAATGCGAGAGTCGAGGGTATAGCGCTCGCCATCGGGGGTGACGGTGAAGTCTATGCCCGTTTCGCCCAGTGTGCCCTGCGTGCCCCAGCTGTTGCCGGCGGTGAGGAACTGTCCGGAGCTTGTGTTGTAGAGATAGCGCGTGCCTTCGATGGTCTCGGTGAGGAAGACGGTCAGTTCGAACGTTTGCGAATATGTGGTGCCGTTCACCTCGTAGGTGGCCGTGTAGGTGCCGTCGGCCAGTGGCGTCAGGGTCAGCGTGGCCCCGTGCGCCCCGTTGCTCCATGTGACACTCTCGGCATCGATGAGGTCGGGAAGGCGCAATCCGAGCGTCACCTGTGAGCCTGCGGCCACGACGGCCGACGTCTCGTTGCGAGTCGTTCCGTCGGTGATGAGGTAAGGTTCGTGGTAGACGATGCCGATGTGGAATGTCTGGGCCGACCACGTGCCGCTCTGGTTCTTGAAGTAAGCCGTGTAGTCGCAATCCTGAAGGATGGGGCGGGTGGTCAGGAACTCAGACGTTTCGCCCGTCGACCACAGGTAGGTGCCCCAGCCACGGTCGGCCAGCGGGTGCATGGTGACGGTGGAGCCGTAAAGCACGGTGGCCGTCTCCGTTTCGGTCTCGACGTTGTTGTAGGTGATGAAGGGGCGTAGCCGGTCGGGCAGTCCGTCGCCTGCTACGGCAATGGGGAAGCACTGCTGGCTTTGGATGCCGTTCTGGTTGGTGTAGGTGACACGGTAGATGAAGCTGCGGTTCGTGGCGACGGTGATGTTTCGGGTGGTCTGGCCCGTGTTCCACTGCCACCGGCCCGTGTCCGTCTCTCCGCTGGGCAGCTGCGGCATCAGTGTGATGGTTTCTCCCGTCGGCACGCACGTATTATTATTAATGTTAAAGTTGTTGATGAGTCCGCCCAGTTCGCTGTGCGAAACGACATTTCCACTGATGTTGCCCAGATTGTTTTCCACGCCGAGCGAGGGAATCAGTCCGTCGAACGAACCGCTGTACTGCATCTTCGGAGAGAGTTCGGTGGGCACTTTCTCGGCGGGGGCCAGTTGCTCGTCGTAGGTGTTCATCAGCACCGAGTAGCCCAGATGGTCATAGCCTCCGCTGACTCCGCCGGAACCACCGCCGTCGATGCCCATGTTCGTGCATACGGTCTCGGAGAAGGGCATCTTGACACCCTTCACACCCTCGTAGATGCCAATGACGTTGCCCCAGTAGGGACGCCAGCCTTCTACGCCGAGCACGGGCCCCGTCATCAGCCACGAGCGAGAGTCGGTCCAGGCATAGCCGCTGGAGTAATAGTGGAAGTTGGTCCACGGCAGGTTCTCCACGCTCAGCACCTGTGCGGCGATGTACTCGATGCCGGCAGCCAGGCGGTGGTCCATGTAGGAGAAGAGGTCGTCGCCCTGGTTCCATCCCACCTTGGCCACGTCTATGGCCATGCCCAGTGCCATGGCGGGATGCCCGGCGTCGCGTGCACTCTCCTGCATCTGTCCGAGCTTGCCGTAGGCCCCTGTCTCCAGTTCCGAGTCTGCGGTCGTCACGACCAGATTGCCCAGGAAGTCGGTCAGCCCGTTGCCCATGATGGGGTCGGCGGTCCGCGGGTTTTCGAAGGTGCCTACCTGGTCGTATTTGAAGTACGACATGCCCTGGTTGTAGATGAAGACATCGTCACAAAGTATGCCGATGGAGATGACACACATGATGTTGCACAGCGGCCAGTTCGACCAATAGTGGCCTGGCGCCTGCCACCACTTGCCAGCGTTGGCCCATGTGCCGTTTCGGCCACGAAGGAAGCCGATGGACGGGGCATACCAGACTTGCAGCATCCACTTCTTGAACTGTTCAAAGTCGGACTTGGCCCATCCCTCGTAGTCGCGCACCAGTTCGGCGGCTTGGGCAAACTGGTAGCCGTAGGTGCCTGCGGCCAGTGCGTAGTTCGAGTCGCCCGTGACCACTTTCGTGACGTTGGCCCACTGCATCAGGATGCGCACGGCGGCTGCGGCGCACTCCTCATTTCCCTCGATTTTCCAGCGCAGGGCATTCTGGTAGGCCATGCTGGCTCCTCGGGCGGCGTTCAGGTAGTTTTGCGTGCCCGAACCGCCACGGTTGATGACCTCCACGGGCCATGTGGCTATCCACGGTTGGGCGTATTCGGCATTCTTCAGCACGTTGAAGGCCGCCGTGACCTTTTCGTTGCCGGCGGCCAGTTGGGCCTTCACGCGGTCGAAGTCGGCCTGTGTGTGGAGGCCGCCCGGATGGATGAAGCCGCGTTCCGTGTCGTAGGCGTCTGCCAGTTGCGACACGGTGGGCAGTGTCACGCCCTGTGTGGCCTTGGTGATGGATATGAGCGAGTTGAGTTGTTCGCAGACGTCGTCCATATATTCTTGACTATATGTGCCGTTGGCCACGATTTGGGCCTTGTTGCGCATGGCGGTCAGTTCGCCGATGGCACCGGGCAGGTAGGCCGAAGCATTACTGATGACGGTGTTGGCCGAGGCAATGGCCGTCAGCAGTGCCGTGTTGTTGCCCGTTGACCCGTGCTTGAACGCATTGTCCAGTGAGGCTGTTTCGGTTGTCAGCTGTGCGATTTCGCTGGCCGAAAGTACACGGTCGTAGAGACGGAAGTCATACACCAGTGTGTTGCGCAGATAGTTGTCGCCCGAGAAGGGCGCACGTCCTACCCAGCAATAGGTGGGTTTGCGATTGGCATAGAGGGTGCTGTTCAGCGGCATGTTTTCGACAGTTCCTGCCAGGTTGCCGTCGATGTAGAGCTGACCCGTGGCACCCGACTGGGTGTAAGCCACATGAATCCAGCGTGCCTGGGCCGAGGCTGTCCCTGTTTCAAATCCGGTCTCGTTGGTGTAGCCGCCCGTGCTGTTGGCCACGCGTTGGGCATTCAGCCGATAGGCCGTGTAGGGACCGTCGGTGGCCGTATTGGCTGCGAGAGCCGAGAAGGCCCATAGGAAGTAGCCGTTGCCCGCGAGCGAGGCCGACTTGCCGACGCGGTAGTAGACGGAAACCGTGTAGTTGTCCGTGGCGGCAAAAAGTTCACCGGCCTTGGAGGTCAGGTCGAGATAGCCGGAGCCGCTGCCGAGGTCAAGCACGCGGTACTTTCCCATTGCGGCGATGCGGGCCGCACTGTTCACGGTGGCCGTGATGCCCGAGATGTTGTCCTTGACGGTGGTGCCTGTAGCCTGATTGAAGTCGAGATGCATGACCAGGTTGGCATCTTGCTGTGCCCATGCCGTTGTGCAAAGGAGCAATGAGAGTAGGATGGATTTGATTTTCATGGATATGAGTTGTTGTTAGTTTCCGTGCAAAGGTACGAACATTTCTGCGATTTCCGTGAAATAATTTTCTTAAAAAGCCTATAAGTAACGTCTTACCTGCAGAAATGGATAATTGTGATATTCGGAGTAGACAATTTTTTGTGGAGTCTGTCACTTTGCAGACAAGGCCGCAAGTGTATTGCTGCACTTGCAGCCTTGCGCGTATCGTCGTGGGGACTTACTTGCTGAGGATGATGTTCACAAGTGCCGTGACATCGGCTAAAGTAACATCGCCATTGCCATCCACGTCAGCGGCAGCGTGGTTGAAGATGGTGGGGTCTTGCACATCTTGCATGCCCAACATTATGCGCACGGTGGCAGAAATATCCTTGGCGTCGAGTTGACCGTCGATGAAGACATCGCCCAAGAGGGTATTGGAAGGCCAAGTGTGGACGCCATCTGATAGTTGGATATAATCGACAAAGAGTTTCTGAATGTTGGTGCTGGAGGCATTGGGCGCAGTGAAACCTACGGAAAGGCGACCGGCAGTGGGTTTGTCGAGCGTGAATTCTACTGTGGTGTTGGTCCACTGGTTGGCCGTGAAGGATTTGTCAGTGGCGTAGTATTCGGTGCCGTTGTCGGCAACGAAACCGATGAGGCTCTTGGAATAAGCATTGGTGCCACCGGCATTATAGACGGGGGCTGTGATGGTGTAGGAGCCTGCGGGAAGCACTACGGCTTGCGTGTATTGTACCACGGCGCTCCATGCTGACAGCAAACCCAGAGCACCGCCTTCGGGGTCGTCGCTGCTACCTGCTGTGGGAACCGCCTGGCTAGAACCACTTGCACCAATCGTGTAGCCAGAGCCATAGGCGAACTGACCTCCGGAGTGATAGGTTCCACCAGGATTTGCCACTGTCCAGCCCGTTACCTCCTTTTGTTCGTCAGAACCGCCGATGCTGATGTTGGACGAAACGAAGGTGCCGTCATTGAATCGCAGGTTCTGCAGGTCATCGGGCGTGATGGGGGCTTCCTTTGTGATGCGCACGTAATCGACAAAGAGGTGTGGCATCTCAGCATTCCCCTTGTTAGCGGCTTCGTAACCCATCGATATTTTTCCGTAGGTGGGCTCCGCCAACATAAATGAAACGGTGATGGTGGTCCATTGGTTTGCGGTGAATGTCGTATGGGTGTCGAGGTACTCAAGGCCACCATCGATGATGAATCCGAACAGGTTCTTGGTGATGGCAGTGGTGCCGCCCGTGACATTATAGACGGGAATTGTCATTGTGTAACAACCTGGCTCAAGATATACATTCTGAACATATTGGGCAGTTCCTGTCCATACACCCAATACGCCAAGCGCACCGCCAGTAGCGGTTCCTTCGGAGTTGGTGGCTGGGGCTGTGTAGCCGCTGGCGCCCAAGAAATAGCTTGAGCTCCACGCGAATTGACCTCCCGAACGGGCATCGCCATTATCAAGAATGCTCCATCCCGTAACGTCGTTCAAACCAGAAGTGTCGGTGCCTGTTTTGTCCTTGGCATAAGTGCGCACGTTGGCGGAGACATAGGTGCCCTCGTTGAATTCCAAGTTCTGGAGGTCTTCGAAGGCTACGTAATCGGCCAATGTGTATTCGCCACTCTCCTTGGTGCCTGTGGCAGAGGAGAGGATGGAGGTAATAACCACGCGCACAACATCACCTGCGGACGCTCCGCTGGGGATGGTCACCTTGACGCGGGAAGCATCAAAGGCATCGCGGTCGGATAAAGTGTAGATGGTTTCCCAAGTGCCATTGCCTGTCTTTCGTTGCACGGCCATTGTGTTCGTGCAGTCACCGTAGGGATTCTTTACGGACAACGTATATTTGCCGTTTGCGAGAGTTGCGTATTCAATGGAGGGCTCTGCAAAAGAGGGCGCCCACCAGTTTGGAGTGGCTTGGACTGAGGCTTTGTAGCCAAAGTGGGGCTTTATGTTTTTGTACACCGTTCCCGCAGGAGCTGTTCCCTTGGAGTAGTTGTTTTCCCAGAAGAGCTCGCGCATCCAGCCGTTTGACCCTCCCAGGTCATCGGGATAGTAGGCGTAGCGTTCTACGTAGTCGTTATATTCCAATCGATCCAGTATTCCCAATACTTTCTCGGCATATTCATCCGTGCTTGACGGAGTGTAACTTGTTATCCACGAAGCACCGTATTCCCATTCAGTGATCCAGATGGGACGGCCGTAACCCCTTAGCGTGCTCAGGTTGTCTGCCCATTCTGTAGTCCAATAGCCGTGAGTGCAGGAAAAGTCGCAACGTTGCTTCATGTCGTCGCAGTGTCCGAGATAAGTCTTAATCCAGTTGAGGTCAGTTGCCGAAGGGGAACCGATGCGCAGGCCTGTAGCATTAAACTTTGGTGTTTGTGTATAGGCATTCCACTCGCTGATGGTGCCGCCACAGGAACACTTGTCGCTAGTGTGTTGTTCCGAGTGCTCGGGCTCGTTGAAGAGCATCATGGCCGTGTACGA
>JAEEGL013692936.1_pt1 | contig 33004 bp, 27 predicted proteins | sample 9134231 | NCBI WGS metagenome assembly JAEEGL01 (sample SAMN16246548, study PRJNA631951) | gut metagenome | biome: gut microbiome; feature: rumen; material: fiber-attached | host: Bos | place: Iran: Karaj | collected 2018-10
GCAAGAAGTAATCAGTATAGAGTTGCAAAGCAGTCCGCAATGAGAGCTCTTACCTCAGCTTACTCAGGACGTAAGGAGAGAAAGAGAGAGTTCAGAAAGCTCTGGATCACCAGAATCAATGCAGCAGCTCGTATCAACGGTCTTTCATACAGCAAGTTCATGTACGGTCTCAAGAAGGCAGGCGTTGACATGAACAGAAAGATGCTCGCTGAGCTTGCGGTAAATGATGCAGCCGGATTCGCATCACTTGCTGAGATGGCAAAGAAAGAGATTGCTTAACTAAAAGTCAATATGGCTTAACATAAAAAAGACAGCCGATCAAGGCTGTCTTTTTTGTTTGCTACGCGGGTCCTGAGTATGTTGTTTTTCCGCTCATTTGTCGTTCGCTAAGCGGTTTTGTGGAATGCATCCTATTCCCGGTCCCGCACCGCTCGCATTCGCAATCCATTGCTCAGTGCTCGCTATTTTTTCCATCCGGGGAAAAATGTGCTAAGGATGATGCATTTCTAAGAACAGTTAAGCTCACTCTTAAATCGCGGAAAAACATCATGCTCAGGCCCCGCAGGCTAATAAAAGACAGCTCCTGAGAACTGTCTTTTATAGTTAAGTATATTATTCTTTGTCGGAGAGGACTTTGAGGAGGTAGTCGTAGGTGCGGCGGGTCGAGGAGATGGAGAGGCGTTCGGAGGGGGAGTGGATATCCTGCATGTCGGGGCCTATTGACACTGCGTCAATGTCAGGAGCCTTGTCCATGAAGAATCCGCATTCGAGACCTGCGTGGATCGCTTCGACCTTGGGAGCATAGCCGTACATGTCCGTGAAGACCCTGACCATCTTGTCCCTGAGAGGGGAGTCGGGGGAATATTTCCATCCGGGGTATACTCCGGTGACCTTGTTGGTTCCTCCGAAAGCGGAGGTAATTTCTTTGAGCTTACCGATCAGTTCATCCCTTTCGGATGCGATACTGCTGCGGACGGAAAATTCGGCATGGAGCTTTCCTCCCTTTACATCTATGATGCCGAGGTTGAGGGAGGTCTGGACGAGTCCCTCTATGTCCTTACTCATTGCGATGACACCGTTTGGAAGTGCTTTCAGAAAGTCGGACGCTTTCTTTGCGTTCAGGGAAATTGCCTCGGTACTCAGGCTTACGGTGGTGACCGAGAACTCAAAGCCCGGATCGGTTTCCTTGAAGCTTTCTTTTAATTTTTCGGCTTCGGCTTTTACCGTTTCGGTGATGCGGTCAGCTGTATTTCCCGGAACTGCGACGGTGACGCTGCACCATGAGGGAATCGCATTATCCGCATTTCCTCCTTTAATGTCCGTTATAACGGCGTCAGGAAGGCAGCCAAGTATATCACTCATGACCTTTATGGCATTTGCCCTTCCGAGGTGGATCATCTGGCCGGAATGCCCGCCGGTCAGTCCGGAGACTCCAAGTTCAAAATATATGCAGTCTGAATGAACGGAAGAGTCGGGATCAAGGAAACAGGAAACCCTGGCGCCGCCTGCACAGCCCACGGTAAAGATTCCTTCATCCTCCGAATCGAGGTTGATCAGCCTGCGGTTTTTTATATTGCTTATATCCAGTCCGGAAGCACCTTCCATTCCGGTCTCTTCATTTGCGGTGACGATCACCTCGAGATCGGGATGGGGGATGTCATCCGCTTCGAGGATCGCAAGGGCCATGGCAACCGCGATACCGTTGTCTCCGCCGAGAGATGTCCTGCGGGCACCTATCAGATCACCGTCGATAAAGATATCGAGGGGAGCGGTCTTCATATCGATGCCTGAACCCTCTTCACAGACGGCCACCATATCCATATGACCCTGAAGGATCACACCGGGCTGATCCTCATATCCCGGATAGGCGGGCTTTTTAAAGATGATATTACCGGACGTATCGGCAATATATTCTATGTCGTTTTCTTTTGCGAAAGCGATGAGATATTCCCTGATGCCGTCGAGGTTATATGAACCGTGGGGAATCCGGGTTATCTCTTCAAAATGTCCGAATACTTTTTCGGGTGCAAGTGAATCCAGAACTGCCATTTTTCTTCTCCAGATAAGATGTTAAAAACATCATTTATCATAAACCTTTAAGGCCGATATAAAAAGAGTTCTTTTCTTTAATTTACGGTACAAAGAGGTAATTTGTGATATAATTTCAGTATCTTTGTGAACATTACTCGTGAGGGGGTATAAATGAAAGTTACCATTCTGGGCGCAAGAGGATCCATCCCAACCGAAGGGAAGGATATGATCGAATTCGGCGGCGGTACTTCATGCGTACTTGTGGAAAGTGCAGACAGCGCGATCTATCTCGATGCCGGTACGGGGATGATATGTACTCCCGATATCGGGGATAAAGCAATATCCGTTCTGCTGACACATCCTCATCTGGATCATATTCTGGGATTTCCATTTTTCCCTTATATCTCAAAAAAAGACAGAAAAATAGATATCTATGCCGGAAAAAACGATGATCTCGGTGCTTTTGAACAGCTGGAGGCTCTTTACAAGAATCCTTTCTGGCCCTGCGGACTGAAAGATTATCCTTCGGCTGTCGAATTCCATGATGTGGAATTTCCTCTCAGTATAGGGTCTTTTACCGTGACCGGAATTCCTTCCGTTCATCCCGGCGGATCGATAGTCTACAGGCTTGAGTCGGACGGAAAATCCATTGTTTATGCCACGGATTATGAATACGAAGAAGATAAGGTCGGAGAGCTCATAGAGTTTTGCCGTGACTGCGATGTTCTTCTTTTTGATGCGCAGTATACCGATGAAGAATTTAATGCCAGACGGGGGTTCGGACATTCGACGGTCGCACAGGGAATGCTGATCATGGAAAAGTCCGGTGCGAAGAATATCCGTTTTGTCCATCACGATCCGAGACATACCGATGATTTCCTCCGCGAGATGGAACGTCCCATAAAGAGCGCCGCCGCGGCATTTGCGAGAAAAGATGAGGTGATCATTCTTTGAGTGATAACGAGATCAGAAACAGCATAGGCGATACCGGCTATACGCTGGACCGCATGATTCGCATAGCACTTGATCTGTCTTCCGAGAATAATTTTGACCTGCTCATGCAGAAGATCCTGCTCGAAGCGATGGACATCTGTCACTGCGATGCGGGTACGGTATATATACTTGAAGAGGACCATCTGAATTTCCACACGGTTCTTACCAAGTCGCTCGGAACAAGCCTTGAGGAACAGAACAAAGGAAAGAACCTGCCTCCGGTTCCCCTCGGAAGAAAGAATGTATGTGCATGCTCCGCACTGGATAAAAAGAGGATCAATATTCCGGATGTTTACGAATCGACGGAATATGATTTTACGGGAGCGCAGAAGTACGATGCGATAACTCATTACCGAACGGGATCGATGCTCGTTATCCCGATGGATGATGAAAAGGACGACATCATCGGAGTGCTCCAGCTGATAAATGCACAGGATGAAAACGGCAAGACGATTCCTTTCGATCCCGCATATGAGCAGATAATCTCGGCACTTGCCTCTCTTGCGGCGGTGAGCCTTAACAATCACCAGCTTGCTCAGGAAGTTACTGATACGCTGCATTCGTTCGTCGAGGTCATGGTCGATGCGATTGATGCAAGAAGCGCATACAATGCCAATCACACAAGAAGCATGGTAAAGTACGCGGACAGATTCATCGACTGGCTCAGGGAAACAGGGAACGGCTGGACATTTACCGACGATCAGAGAGATGCATATCTTATGAGCATCTGGCTCCACGATATAGGAAAGCTGATCGTTCCCCTCGAGGTTCTCGATAAGCCCGACAGACTCGGCCCGTTAAGGAGCGTACTGAAGAGCAAGGTTGATATCGCCTGCCTGATGGAAAAGGTTGAATCACTCGAGCATCCCGAAAAAGCGGATGAATGCATTACCAGGATAGATACGATAAAGAATGCATACGATGTGATAGAAAAAGCAAATACCGCGGGCTTTCTGCCCGATGAAAGGATAGAGGAGCTTAAGGGCTTTGCCGGTATAAAGATCAAAAATGCCGAGGGCGCGGAGATTCCTCTCCTCGATGAAAAAGAGATCGAAGCGATCACCATAAGAAAAGGAACGCTCACAGATTCGGAGAGACAGCAGGTTCAGAGCCACGTCGTATATACAAGGCGTATGCTGGACAAGATGCACTTCAAGGGAATCTACAGGGAAGTTCCGTTCTGGTCCGGATCGCACCACGAATTCCTGAACGGAAGGGGATATCCGAACGGACTGTCTGCGGATGACCTGCCGGACCAGTCAAGGCTTCTTACGATCATAGATGTATATGATGCACTGACGGCGGAAGACAGGCCTTACAAACCGCCGATGCCGCCCGAGAAAGCATTCGAGATCCTTCGCAGCATGAGGGATGACGGACAGATAGACGGAAAGCTTCTCGATGAATTCATTGAAAGCGAAGCCTGGAAAAAAGAAGAGTGATCGAAAGACTCTGTAAACACACACTGATCAATAAACTGTGAAAATCATAGAATGATACACGGGGGAATTTATGAAAAAAGCACTTGATAAAAAGAAGATCATTATCATCGCAGCGGTGATCCTTGCAGCGGTCATCGGCATTGTCGTCTATTTGCTGCTCCGCAGGAATGCGATCAGCGCAACGACAATGAGAGTCATCCGTTATGAGGGAACCGTTAACTTAAAGGATGACGGCATTCTCAAGACTCTCAGGGAGAATCTGAGACTGAACAGCGGAAATGAGATCGATACCGAAGCGGAGAGCCTTGTGTCGATCAGCCTTGACGAGACGAAGGTTGTTACCGTTGATCAGCTTTCTAGCGCGGACTTCAGCCAGAGCGGAAAGAATCTGAACCTGAATCTTAAGAGCGGTTCGCTTTATTTCGATGTTCAGAAGCCTCTTGCCGCTGATGAGAATTTCGACATTTCAACATCGACCATGATCGTGGGTATCCGCGGAACCTCGGGATGGGTCAGCTGTGTTGACGGAGTCGAAAGTTTCATTCTCACAGACGGCCATGTACATATCATCGGAACCAATCCCGTGACCGGAGAAGTCAAGGAGATAGATGTAGATCCCGGACAGAGGGTTACCGTTTATCTTTACAATGACAGGGATGTGGACAGCATCATGTTCACCGTTGAGGATATTACCGAGCATGAGCTTCCCGAGTTCGTCATCGGTGTTCTGAAGATCGATTCGGATCTTCTCGACAGAGTCTGTGCGGCAACAGGATGGGACAAAAACTGGATCCTCGGAAATGTTGAAGATGATCCTGCGGTTGTAACTCCCGAGCCCGAACCCGAGCCCGCACCCGCACATGAGCATGTTTATTCTTCGGAAGAAACAACTCCCGCAACATGCGGAGAAGCCGGAGAGATGACATATACCTGTGAATGCGGCGACACCTATACCGAAGAGATTCCCGCAACAGGAAACCATAATTATGTTTCCACCGTCACAACTCCCGCAACATGCGGAGCTCCCGGAGTTATGACATATACATGTTCCGTATGCGGAGATACATATACCAAAGAGATACCCGCGACCGGAGAACATGATTTCCAGGGCGGTGACTGCCAGCATCCGATGATCTGTACCGTATGTGGTGCCGAAGGACCTATGGGTGAGCATGATTTCCACGTTGTCGTTGTCAGTGCGGTGACACATGAAGAAACGAGGTGGTTCGAAGGAAACCTGAACGGACAATATACATGTGGCTGGATCACTGTCGAAGTAATAGATGTTCCCGCACATGAACAGACAGAGTGCCAGATCTGCGGCTACGTATTGCCGGACACCTGACAGGATGATGTACAGATTTGAAAACCAATGAGGCACTGATGAAAATATTCCAGAACGAAAGATCAAGAACACTGATCATTTCCCTGCTGGCTTCGCTCCTCCTTACGCTTCTCGTTGCGGCGGGCAAAGTGCTTGACAGGGTGGATCTATGGGCACAGGATTCATGGTTCCAGAGCGATAAAGCACTGGACGGTGAGATCATAGTCATCGGCATTGATGATGATTCGCTTGATGAGCTCGGTCCCTACAATACCTGGGACCGCACCTATATGGCTGCTGCTCTCGAAAAGCTTGCCGAAGACCCGGAGATGAAGCCTGCGGTAGTGGCGATAGATACTCTTTACACTGAAGAGTCCACACCGGAAGCTGACGAAAGACTTGCAAATGCCGCAACGGAACTTGGCAACGTAGTTACCGCATCATTTGCAACGATCGGATCCAAGGTTGTCACCGAAGGAGACGGTACTTATTTTGCAACCGATGCCGTACTCACATATGAAGAGCCCTATGATGCCTTGAGGGATGCAACAACCCAGGGACATATCAATGCAATGTACGATACCGACGGAATACTCCGTCATGCGCTTCTCTTTGTCAAGCCCGAAGGAAGGACCGTTTATTCCATGGCTTACGAGACCGCTAGGATCTACGGCGAATTTAACGGCATTGAGATACAGATGCCTCCCGCAAGCTCAAGGGGAAATTATTATGTGACATATTCCGCCAAGCCCAGGGGATACTATGACGGTTATTCTTTTTCGGACCTGATAAACGGACGCATAGATCCTCAGGAATATGCCGGTAAGGTCGTATTTATCGGCCCCTATGCAAAGGGACTCCAGGACGAATATTTCACCACGATAGAACGTTCAAAGCTGATGTACGGCGTTGAGTACCAGGCCAATGTCGTACAGATGATCCTTGAATCAAATTACAAGACCGAGGTCGGAAAACTTCCGCAGGCGATCTGTTTGTTCATATTGTGCTTTTTGTTCTTCCTTCTTTTCCAGAAGGTTGGAATCAAACTTTCAACAGTCATCGCCGTGGCTGCGACCGTGCTCAGTATCGCGATAGAATATGCGCTCTTTAATGTGAAGATCGGAGGAGTCGGCCACGTACTGCATCCTCTGTGGCTTCCCGTAGGAATACTTGTTTTCTATGTGGCTTCGATAGTCATCCATTATGTTAAGTCGACTCTTGAAAAGAGACGTGTCACCAGGACATTCGAAAGATACGTTGCTCCCGAGATCGTACGCGAGATCTTAAAGGACGGAACCGAAGCGCTTTCGCTCGGAGGAAAGACCGTCGACATTGCAGTCCTTTTCGTGGACGTAAGAGGATTCACCACGATGTCCGAAAGACTCGATCCCGAGAAGGTCGTTTTCATTCTTAACAAGTATCTGACAATGGCGAGCGGATGTGTTGAAGCTACGGGAGGTACCCTCGATAAATTCGTCGGTGATGCGATGATGGCATTCTGGGGTGCACCGCTTCCCCAGGAAGATCCGGTAATGAATGCGGTAAAGACAGCCATGGGAATCGTAGAAGGCTGTGCAAAGGTTTCCGAAGAACTCAAAGCAGAGATCGGCGAAGAACTCAGAGTAGGTGTCGGAGTCAACTACGGTCCCGCGGTCGTCGGAAACATGGGTGCCGAAAAGCACATGGATTACACCGCGATAGGAGATACGGTAAATACCGCGGCACGACTCGAAGCCAATGCTCCCGGAGGAAAGGTATACATCAGTCGCAGCGTTGCGGATGCACTCGAAGGAAGGATCACATATACTTCCCTCGGCGATACGATAAAGCTTAAGGGTAAAGCCGAAGGCTTCGAAGTTCTTGAACTCAATTCGATCATATAATTTCAGTCATACAAGAGGTTAGTATGGTAACCAATGACGAAGGCATAGTACGTTTTAAACACACGATAATGGAAGAGGTCTGCAGGCTCGCATGGGCTTCGAACCTCAATGAAGATACAAAGGCCGCACTGGTGGAAAAGATCATTCCCGGTCCCAAGCCTTTGTTCCGATGCTGCATATATAAAGAGCGAGAGATCGTGCGTGAAAGAATACGTCTTGCCTGCGGTCTCGACACATCAGACAATATCGGTTCCGAAAATTACGTGCAGGTCATTCACGCCGCATGCGACGAGTGTCCTCTGTCCGCATATTCCGTTACCGATAACTGCAGATTCTGTCCCGGCAAAGCATGCCTTAATTCGTGCAAATTCGAGGCCATAAGCCCCGGTGACGTACGTATGCATATCGATCCGGCAAAGTGTAAGGAATGCGGGATGTGCGCCAAGGCATGCCCTTTCGGTGCGATAGTTCATCTTGAGCGTCCCTGCAAGAAGGCCTGTCCCGTGGGAGCCATAACCTACGACGAATACGGTATCTGCAAGATAGACGAGTCCAAATGCATCAACTGCGGACACTGCATCCACAGCTGTCCTTTTGGTGCGATCGGATCCAAGACTTATCTCGTTCCCATCATTCAGGATATCCTTGCCGGAAAAGAAGTAATAGCAATGGTAGCTCCCGCTATCGAGGGCCAGTTCGGCGAAGACATCGATATGTCCTCGATAAAGGCGGCACTTCTCAAACTCGGTTTCTCCGATATGGTCGAAGTCGGACTCGGCGGTGACATGACCGCGGCATTCGAGTCACACGAATGGAGTGAAGCAAGAAAGGAAGGCAGGAAGATGACAACATCCTGCTGTCCCGCGTTCATCAATATGCTCCGCAAGCATTTCCCCGACCAGTACCGTGACAATAAATCCACGACCGTTTCTCCCATGTGTGCGATCTCGAGATATCTCAAGCTCACACATCCCGGATGCACCACGGTCTTTATCGGCCCCTGCATAGCCAAGAAGGCGGAAGCAAGGGAGGAGCGTATTCCCGATAATGCCGATTATGTAATTACATTCGGCGAATTCAGGGCACTTCTCAGATCCAAGGATGTCGAACTTGAGCATGTGGACGGAGAGTACCAGCTTGCATCATCCTTCGGAAAGAAATTTGCATCGAGCGGCGGAGTCGCAGGTGCGGTGCTTGAGTGCATGCAGGAAAGAGGAGAGGATACATCCGATATCAGGCTCCTTCAGGTGGCCGGCGGCGAGGAATGCCGCAAGGCTCTCCTTTTGCTGAAAGCGGGCAGACTGGAAGAGGATTTCATAGAGGGAATGATTTGCTCGGGTGGCTGCGTGGGCGGACCTTCGAAGCATGCCACGGAAGCCGAGATCACCAAGGCGAGAAATACGCTCCTTGCCAAGGCTGATGACCGTAAGATACTGGAGAACCTTAAAGAGTATCCGATGGATAAATTCTCCATGAACCGCCACGGACATTTGAATCCCGAGCTCGTAAAGGAAGTATTTCCCGAAGAATAGTACATCGGACAACGCGGACAGTATAATTCGTGATGTGGAAAATATACTGTTTTTGTGATATTTTATTATTTACCCCGTTAAGTGAATTTAACTGGGAATTTAGCCCGCAAATAAATATAATAATGATATGTGCGACTGTAGTATATCGGTAGTACATCAGCTTCCCAAGCTGAGGAGGCGGGTCCGACTCCCGTCAGTCGCTTTTCCGGAAACCTTGTGATCGTCAGATTGCGAGGATTCCTTTGTCTTAAGGGGAAAAACATATCTTATGAGTGGGTTTTTAGGAGGTAGTTATGGGACTTGTCTCAACAAATGACAAATGTATCGGCTGTAACAAATGTATAAGAGCCTGCAGCAGTATGGGCGCAAATGTTGCGACTGAGAGAGGCAGGGGAAACATCATCGATGTAGATCCCGATAAGTGTATCGCCTGCGGAGCATGTCTTGATGCCTGTGAGCATGGTGCAAGGGAATATGTGGATGATGTCGATAGATTCTTTGACGACCTTAAAAAGGGAGTTAAGATCTCCGTGCTTATCGCACCCGCTTTTCTTGCCAATTATCCGAGAGAGTACGAGAAGTATCTCGGAATGCTCAAAAAGCTCGGAGTTAACAGATTCATCAGTGTATCCTTCGGTGCGGATATCACCACCTGGGGATATATCAAATACATTACCGAGAATAAGTTCTACGGCGGCATCTCACAGCCCTGTCCGGCTGTTGTAGGCTTTATCGAGCGTTATACTCCCGAGCTGATCCCGAAGCTTATGCCTGTTCAGTCACCCATGATGTGTGCTGCGATCTATCTGAACAAGTATATGCATGTAAGCGATAAGCTCGCATTCATAAGCCCCTGCATCGCAAAAAAGAATGAGATAGACGATCCCAATAACAAGGGATATGTATCTTATAACCTTACCTTCAAGCATCTTGTCGAGTATCTGAAGAAGAATCCCGTAAGCGGCGCAACCCCTTACAAGGATGAGATAGAATACGGTCTCGGATCCATCTATCCCATGCCCGGCGGATTAAAGGAGAACGTATACTGGCTTCTCGGAGAAGATGCTCTCGTAAGACAGATGGAAGGTGAGCATCATATGTATGAGTACCTTCAGCACAACAAGGAACTCCTTAAGTGCGGCAGATCCTCATACCTTTTCGTGGATGCACTCAACTGCACAAGCGGATGTCTCTACGGAACCGGAACCGAAGCGCGTGATGACATGAGAGAAGATGTCTTCATGGCTATCCAGAAGATCAAAGCCGACAGCAAGAACAATTCAAAGAAGTCCGCATGGGGAAGGGAACTTACTCCCGAGAAGAGACTTGCCGCACTCAACAAGCAGTTTGCGGATCTCAACCTCAACGACTTCCTCAGAAAATATACCGACAGAAGTGCTCAGTGCAAGATCAAGACTCCGAGCGCAAGAGAGCTGGATGATATCTTTACACAGCTTAAGAAGGACACTCCCGAAAAGCGTTCCATCGACTGTGGATGTTGCGGATATGAATCCTGCGAAGAAATGGCTGTTGCGATATACAACGGATTCAACCACATCCATAACTGCGTACACTTCATCAAGGACCGTGCATACGAAGAGAAGGATAAAGCAATCGAACTTTCCGAAGAGATTACAAGAACCCAGGAAGCGATGCGCGACCAGAAACTTTCCATCGCCGATGAGATCAGTTCCGATTTCGACACCATGAGAAACACCATCGGACAGATCGAAGAGACCAGTACCGAGAATGCACACCAGACCGAAGGAATCTCCAAGGAAATGGGCATGGTAAATGACTTTGCCACCGAGCTCAGAGAGGTTCTTGCGAAGATTGAATCCTACCTCAACAGACTCGAGTCCAACAACCTTGCCGTTATCGGAATCGCATCACAGACCAATCTCCTTGCACTCAACGCATCCATCGAGGCTGCACGTGCGGGTGAAGCGGGAAGAGGCTTTGCGGTAGTTGCCGATGAGATCAAGAAGCTTGCCGAGGATTCCAAGACGACCGCGGATGACAGTAATGCCAATAACAAGGATGTAAAGGAAACCATCGAGCACCTCATTGAGGAAGCCGAAAAGCTTACCGAGATAGTTCAGAGCGTAAACGGAAGGGCAACAACGCTTGTTGCATCTGCAGAGGAGACAGCCGTTTCCATCAGCCTCATGAAGGATATGGCGGACAATGTCGAGAATTCCCTCAGACAGGTTCTCGAAGACTAAAGCCTAAGTTGCAAATAAAAGAAGACCCGATAAGGGTCTTCTTTTTTGTATGCGTTTTCTTTTTGCGGACAGGATCATTCGATCACATCGGAGATCTCAAACTTTCCTTCTTCTATCATCTTGTAGATGTCATTGACGGGTACCGGTTTGCTGTAGTAGTAACCCTGCAGTCTGTCGCATCCTACCTTGGAAAGGAAATCGACACATGCTTCATTCTCGACGCCTTCGGTCAAAGTCTTCATTCCGAGGTTGTCCGCAAGGTCTATGATCGTACAGATGATCTTCTTGGAATTCTCCGTATTTTCCTCGTATTCGGGATTTCCGAAGTTCTTGAGGAATACCATATCTATCTTGAGCACATCGAAATTGAAATCTTTGAGTACGTTGAGCGAAGAGTAGCCGGATCCGAAATCGTCGAGCCAGAGGCTGTATCCTTTTTCGTGGAGGATATCCATCGATTTCTTAAGTCCTATCGTATCATCAGTCAGGGCGCTTTCCGTGATCTCTACGTGGAGGTATTCCCTGGGGATGTTGTACTTTGTTACGAGATCCTCAAGTACCGCGATCGCATCCATCAGTTCGAAATCAAGTCTCGAGAAGTTGAGTGATACGGGGAATATCTTTTCGCCCCTGTCCAGTCTTTCCCTCATATCCTTGCAGACCGTTTCATAGATGCATTTATCAAGTTTTTCGATCTGACGGGATTCCTCGAGAACGGGGATGAACACTCCGGGTGAAAGAAAACCGTATTTGGGATCTATCCAGCGCGCAAGTGCTTCGCATCCGCAGAGCTTCTTATCCTCGGACCATACGACGGGCTGGTAGAAGACCTTGATATATCCTTCGCGGACCGCTCTGTCGATATTGTTGATGATATAGTTGCGGAGCTTGAAATCCTCGGCCATCTTATCATCATATTCGACATATGATTTATCTGCATGATGGCTGATGGTGGTGCATGCGTATCTTGCCCTGTCCACCTCGAGACGGGGATCTTCGATCTGTCCCTTGGGGCGGTATGCTCCTACCTTGAGAGTAAGGTAAAGTTCATCGGGAGTATCCTTACCGATGGAATCCTGCAGCTTTTTGATCCTGTCGAGGTAATCGGGCTTATCGGTGAGGATCGTGAAATGGTCGTTGGAAAGCCTTGCGTACGAATCTCCTTTAAACTGCTCCGATATTTCTTTTGCCAGATTTATGAGAAGCTCGTTGCCCTTCATGAATCCGAGGGAGTCGTTGTATAGCTTGAAATTCTCGATATTGATGAAGAGGTAAACAAGGTTATCTTTGTTTATTGTCTTGAGCTGTTCGAATGCTTTATCGGTAAATCCCTTTACATTAGGGATTCCGGTAAGTTCATCGGTTACGGATGCGATCATCAGTTTTTCCGACTTGACCGCTTCCGAATGGCGCTGGTGATAGATGCTTATGACGACGGTGATCATCGAGATGTAGAAGGTCGCGAAATTGATCTTGTCACCTTCATTCATTCCGAGCGTGCCGTCTTTTAACGGAACATATTTATCCAGGTAGATGATGTATGCATTGCCTAATGCCCAGAGCATAAGGAACGAAATATAAGGGCGCCAGATAAGAAGACATGCCGCATAGAGTACCATGGTAAGGAAGCAGAGGATCATTCTTCCTTTTGAATAATCGTTTGCGGAAACTGTCCATCCGAAATACATGCAGATGCCGGTGAAGACCAGTGTAAGCCAGAGGCTGAGTTTCTTTGAACGGCTGATCTTGCCGTTCAGGTAGAGAAGTGAATAGACGAGCATGATCGCTCCCATTGTAAGGAGCATCCAGTAGCTCTTTGTGTATGTAAAGAAACTTTCGAGTGTGAATTCGTATTTTCCGGAGAATATATATTTATTGAGATATCTTACTATCATCCATGTTTCGAGTACTATGATGATAGAAGCCATATAGACCGTGGAGCGGACATTCGCATCACGGTGGAATTTCTTTTCATAGTCGGACATTTTGAAGAAGCCGAGTGAACCCAGAATCTTTTTTCCGAGACTTTCTTCCTTTTCCATATGTTATTCTCCCCAAAAAGAAACCTGAATGTAAAGCGCTCAGGCTGCGCCGCATATCCCTTGCTCAGGCTGCATAATCCGGAGCTTCGGGATCGTAGACTTCCGCATTTACAAATGCATCCGTCCTGAGTTTAACGTTTTCCTGCAGGTTCCTGTAGAAAAACTGATAGTCGTAAATATGATAGGCACCTCTCGGAAGTCCCGTGATGGAAGAGGGGTAATCCTCAGGTGATATATCCGTGATCTTAAGAATTCCGCGTTCCGTATCGATGTAGCATCCGCACAGTGCAGGTGTTTCACTCGTGATGTTTCCGGAACGGTCGGTAAAGCATGCACCCTTGTTTTCTTCTTTGTATGCGGGTGTGGAATCGGTCCTCCAGTTAAGAGGATTTATGGAGACCGAATGAACATCCGAAGGATAGATGAAAGTTCCGGATACGGCTTCGTCTTCGCAATCGAAGGTTACCACGACTCCGGTATCGCAATCCATTGTCGCGGGTACGATCTGGGGGTAGGCTGCAATCTCTTCTTCCGTAAGCGGCCATCCGATCGCATATACGGCAACGAGTCTGGAACTGAGTTCCTCGTCACCGAAGTATTCTTTTAAAAGCCTGTAACACATATCGGCGCCCTGCGAAAAACCTGCGAGTATGATGGGGCGACCTTTGTTCTCATTTTCGAGATACCATTTGAATGCCCTTGAAACATCGCTGTAAGCGATCTCAAGATATTCTTCCCTATCCTCTGCGGGAAGATTATATACCTTCATCGATGCCTGTCTGTAGAAGGGTGCGTACATTCTTGTACAGTCTTCGTAAATGCCGCGTTCCATGTTGAGAGCTCCGACGAAATTCCTCATGGTTGCGGTATCGGAGAGCGACATATTGTATTCGTCCTTGGTATCGACGGTGGGAGCGATAAGGAAAAGATCGGCGGCCATGTCATTGCCTTCGGCGAATATCGCCCAGTTCGAGCCCAGCGAATATTCGGGATCCTTTTCGGTGTGATAGGAGGCTGCATAGATGATCCCTACGATCACGGTGATGAGCAGAATGCCCGTTAAAAGGATTATTCTTTTTTTGAGTCTGGCATCTTCCATAGATAATGTAATTATACTCATTTTAAGCCCATTACTCAACGCTTAAGTGGCTATTTCCCATATTTTGCTATCCAATATGTTGTGGTATAATTATTGTTTGTCGAAAGAATAAATAACAAAGGATATTAAGTGGATGAAAGGCACTAAGAAGTTTGTCGCAACCTTTTTGATAATCACCGGATTGGTATTACTCCTCGCGGAAGGAGCATATGCCTATCTTTTACATACCCGTTTTGAACTTTTCGGTCATCCCTGCGATATCTATATGGAGAATATCAGTTTTGAAGGAAGCGAGATCACGGACTTTAAAACGCTTGAGACCGGACTGAGAAAATTCCCAAATCTAAAGAGTGTTGATACCGGATCTTTCATGATGTACGCGGAGGATATTCCCGAGCTCAAGACCGCTTTTCCCAATGTTACTTTCAGGTATGATACCTGGGTCAATATCGAGGGGACCGATTACCCCATTGATTCGACCGAGGTCAATCTTACGGATCACGGTTATTCCGATATCAATGCGCTTATCGCAAAGCTTGCTTATATGCCTGCGCTTGAGAGCGTATTTTTCGGCGAGAACCATATAACGGCTGCGGATAAGTTCACTCTTATGGACAGATTTCCCGGAGTGAATTTCCGGGTTGTCGAGATCTACAATATCGGAGGAGTGGATGCGCCCGCAAATGCCGAGAGCATAGATCTTACCTGGGCTACGATCGACAAGACGCTTATCGATAAACTTGACATCTTCCCCGATCTCAGATCGGTCGATCTTCACGGACACGACCTTACATGGGATGAAAGACTCGAATTTGCAAGAAGATATCCCAAGGTCAATTTCGGATGGGATGTCGAATACGGCGGTGAAGTGTATGATTCGTCGGAAGTTACCGAGATAGATCTATCCAGGACGAAATTTACCACGGACGATCTCGAAACCTTGAAGGAACTTACGGAGCAGATCAGAGGACTTGATAAACTCATTGTCTGCGATTGCGGACTCGATAACGAAACTCTCGGGGAATTCAGAAAAGAAGTACCCGATGTCAACGTGGTATGGCGTCTTTACATGGGCAAATGGAAGCTCAGGACCGACCAGATCACTTTTTCCGTGCTCATCTACAATTACAATTATGAGCGTTTAAGAAGCAAGGATATCCAGGTTCTCAAGTACTGCACCGACTTAAGATGCCTTGATCTCGGGCATCAGTCGATAGTTGATATCAGCGTGATAGGCGATTACCTGCCGGAACTCAGGCTCCTTATCATGGCCGACAACTGGATCAACGACCTTTCGCCTCTGGCAAAGTGCAAGCATCTGCATTACCTCGAACTGTTCGTAAACAATATCACCGATCTGTCACCTCTCGGGGAGCTGCATGAGCTGGTGGATGTAAATATCAGTTATAACAGAAGGCTTTCGGACATAACACCGCTTCTTAATTCGCCTATGATGGAGAGGGTATGGCTTGAGAGTACATCGGTATCATCGGAGGATTTCGATCTTCTCGAAGCGACATATCCCAATGCAAAGGTTGTCCGTGTCGTAAAAGGAAGGCCGTCCGTCGACCAGGGCTGGAGGGACGGATGCGCCAGATACAGACAGATGATGGATATGTGGTTCAACAATTATTACGGTGACGAGTTCTATAAATACGACTACCTGGCCATTGAGCTCGGACTCCGGGACGATGAACCGGAAGAGAGCAGGGCGATACCGTATTAATAGCGGAAAAACCGCGGTTTTCCGGGGGATTATGCGGATCTTCGAAAAAGAAAAAATAAGTGTTGCAATTGCCGGTTTGCTATGATATTATTATCAAGCTGTTGAAAAAACGGGGTGTGGCTCAGCTTGGTTAGAGCGCCGTCTTAGGGAGGCGGAGGTCGCGAGTTCGAATCCCGCCACTCCGATAGAAAATAACTTCACCGATCGGTGAAGTTATTTTTTTGTCTTTTTTGCTTTTTTGTCCAATCGGCGAAACACCGATATTTATTTAAATCGATTAAGGATTTTTTTGTCATATTGCTTGATTTTTTTGTCAAATAAGCTTTTCGAAATCCTTTTTTCAGTTTTTTTGGTTGATATTTCCTAATTAGACCATTAAAATTATAAATAACTATGAACAAACCTGAGGATATTGCCAGAAGTAAAATAATCAAGGTTTTTTTCCAGCTTACGGCGCTCGGATTTCTTGCGAGCGTGATTATTTTTGCCGTAAGCTATTTTAGGCATAACATCACCTACGATGTAAGGGTGTATGTCGCACTCAGGATCATTCTTCCCACCATCGTCAACCTGGCGGCTACCTTTGCAGCCTTCTTTGTCAATAAATCCCAGAGCTTCAATAATTACACAAAGTGTGCGGTCTGCTCCTTTGCATTTGCCACCATCGGCGGAAGCTTTTCATTCTGGAACGGCTACTATGTGGCCCTCTGGTGTCTCCCCGTGCTTGCGGTCATGTTCTGCAGCGTATTCCACGAGATGCACCTTCTTTTCAGCGTTACCGTTTATTCGATAATCCTTGTCGCGGTCTCGGCATTCTATGAAATGATCAGATTCCCCGACAATTATCTGTATTACCTCGAGATCATGCTTGTCGTCATGATGGTTCTTGCGTGCGGTGCAATGGTTTCCCGCAACATGATCATCTACAACAAGGAGATGTACAATATCCTCTATGACGCTAACGAAAAGAGCGACAATTACCGTAAGCGTCTCGAGACGGACCAGCTCACATATCTCCACACAAGACCTTATGCCCAGGAGAAGGCCGACATCTTCCTTCTTGACGCAAGTAAGGAGCATCCCGTTTCACTGGCAGTCGTTGACCTCGATTTCTTCAAGAGCATCAACGATACATACGGACACAAGAACGGTGACGTCGTTCTCTGGAAATTCGGTGATACCGTCAATAAGAACATGAAGGACAACCTTGTTGTCGGAAGATACGGCGGTGAGGAGTTCATCTTCGTATTCGACGGCGGCGATTATCACGATCATATCAAGTATATGGACGAGCTCAGGGAGAAGTTCGGTAAGATACATTACAAGTTCACCGACAGGAGCGTGACCTTCAGCTGCGGTATCGTAACCGCATATTATCCCACCACATTCTCCGATGCTTTCAAGTATGCCGACGCAGGCGTGTATTATTCAAAGGAGAACGGAAGGAACCGCGTGACCGCTTACCTGATGCCTCCCCAGACCAAGGAGCAGGATAATTACCCCAAGACGGGCGACCTGAGACCCGAGAGCAACGAATAAATAATCATATTCAGACACCTGAGAACCGGTTTTTGACCGGTTCTTTTTGTGTGGAAAATTTTACACATGGTTTTCTGTATCATTCTCACTGTAAGAAAAAAATAACCGGTTTTTCACCGGATAAACGGATCAAAACAGGGAGGTCGAACATGAAAACACTCAGCAGGATCTTAAAGTCGGAATATGTGTTCCTCGGAATACTTACTTTACTTCTTATAACCGCCGCATTCTTTCTTTTTACCATCACCGTGAAAGGAAACCGCAGTGACGACAATTCGGTGTGGAATGAGTATTATGCGCCGATGGAGAGCACATATGTCGCAGAGGTGAGGGAATACCTTAATGACAACGGATTTATCAATTCCGGAGTTACTCTCACACATACCACGGACAGTGAGTTAAACAGGGAATACACTCTCAGCATTCACAACAGGAGGCTCGAGGGATGCAGTGAAGAAAGGAGGGATGAGATCAGCGGAGTCCTCAGGTCAATGGGCTTTGAGGACGACAGATGCGTGATCAGCGTCAGGCTGTCATAGGCTTACGCCGGGTTAGATTTTTAACGGCAGATGGGGTATAATGGGACTAGTTTTTGAACTTGAAAGGAGACCATATGCCTACGCCTGTCGAAGGAGAACTTTACAGACATTTCAAAGGCGGTCTGTACAGGATCGTCACTATCGCACAACATACCGAAACCCAGGAGGGCCTCGTGATCTACAGATCGGAGGAAGATCCTTCCAAAGTGTGGGCCAGACCGGTTACTCTTTTCTGTTCGCCCGTGGACAAGGTTAAATATCCCGATGCCGAGCAGGAAATGAGATTCGAGAAGGTCGGAGCGGACGGAAGCACGGTTTCGCCCACAGTATCTCCCGCACCCGCAACAAAGGCTGCCACTGACGGTGACGGGCTCGATCCCGAGGTGGAGGCATTCCTGGATGCCAAGAGCTCCATTGACAGGATCCATATCCTTTCCTCGCTTAATCACAGGCTTACGGATGAGATGCTCATCACAATGGCGACCGCCTGTGACGTTGAACTTCCGGAGGGAGATATACGTACCAAGTGCCATTCCCTCAGGGAATCGCTTGTGATCCTCGGTAAGTATGAAGGCGAAAGACTCAGAAAGTGACTTTTGTACAGCCCCCTAAGGAGGGCTTATGTCATACAAACTTGAAGATAAAATGGTCATAGGGGTTTCATCGAGAGCTCTTTTTGACCTTACCAAAGAAAACGAAATATTCGAGAAGGAAGGTCTGGATGCATATCAGTCCTACCAGTTCGAGCATGAGAAGGATATTCTCGAGCCCGGTCCCGGTTTTTCGCTCATAAAGAGTCTTCTTGCTCTTAATGATAAAGATCCCGAGAATCCTCTGGTGGAAGTGATCATCATGTCCAGAAATTCCACCAACACATCCCTCAGGGTTTTCAATTCCATAAAGCATTACGGACTGAAGATAACCCGTGCGGTGCTTGCGAGCGGTTCTTCACTTTCGCCCTATCTGCAGGCATTTAAGACGGATCTGTTTCTGTCCGCATACGAGGATGATGTGCAGAATGCGATAAACAGCGGTATCGCAGCAGGTATGATCCTTACCGATCATTCTTATTCCGGTGCGACCGATGGATCCATAAGGATCGCGTTTGACGGAGATGCGGTTCTTTTCGATGATGCATCTGAAGTTATATACAAGGAAAAGGGACTTGAGGCATTTGAGGAGAACGAAGCAGTTAATGCCGACAATCCTCTGAACGAAGGACCCTTTGCGGGCTTCCTTAAAAAGCTCACCTGGATCAGGAATAAATACGGATCCGATGAGTGTCCCATTCGTACCGCACTCGTTACCGCAAGAAGTGCACCCGCCCACGAAAGAGTCATTAAAACTCTCCGCAGCTGGAATGTCAGGCTTGACGAAGCATTCTTCCTCGGCGGCGTAGAGAAGAAGGAGATCCTTAAGGCATTCGGTGCCCAGATATTCTTCGATGACCAGTCCGTGCATACGGATCCCGCTGCCGAAGAGGTTCCCAGTGCAAGGGTTCCCTATAAGGGCGGCCGTCTCGGATACGACGGAGATGTTAACAACGGGCCCGGAGATGCTTAGCAAGGCCGCAAGGCAGGTGCAAAGCCCGTGCACGAAATATAAAGGAGAAGGCTTGTAAAAGCCGGAAGTAAAGAAATGAAGCTTTTAACAATAACGATCCCCTGCTACAATTCCGCAGCATACATGAGGAAGGCGATAGAGTCGCTCCTTCCCGGCGGGGATGATGTCGAGATCCTTGTTGTAAACGACGGATCCACCAAGGACAACACACTTGAGATCGCCAAAGAGTACGAGGAGAAATATCCCGGAATAGTCCGTGCGATCGACCAGCCCAACAAGGGGCACGGCGGAGCGGTAAATACCGGCATTCAGAATGCGACGGGACTTTTCTTCAAGGTAGTCGACTCCGATGACTGGGTCAAGAAGAGCGCATATGCCAAGATCCTCGGTAAGCTCAAAGAGATCGTGATGTGCGGAGAAAAGCTCGATCTTCTAATCAGCAACTATGTTTATGAGAAGGACGGAGAGAAGAAAAAGAAGGTCATCCACTTCCGCAGGATGTTCCCCCAGGATGAGATCTTCACCTGGAGCGATTGCCATCATTTCTCCAAGGGTCATTACATCCTGATGCATTCCGCGATATACAGGACACAGATACTCAGGGATTCCGGGATGGTTCTCCCCGAGCATACTTTCTATGTCGATAATATCTATGTCTATGAGCCTCTTCTTCATGTCGAGAAGATGTGCTATCTGGATGTCAATTTCTACAGATACTACATCGGACGTGACGACCAGTCCGTAAATGAAGAGATCATGATCTCAAGGATCGACCAGCAGCTCAGGGTCAATTACCTGATGATCGATTACCTTGTCGATAACAAGCAGAAAGCCCAGAAGGACAAGAAGAGATATAAGTACATGAGAAATTACCTTGAGATCATTACCACGATCTCATCGATCCTTCTCATCAAGAAGAATACCGACGAAAGCCTTCAGGAAAAGCGTAAGCTCTGGACATATATCAAGGGCCGTGACAGACATCTTTGGGCTTACCTCAGAGGCGGTCTTCCCGGAAATGCAATGAACCTTCCCGGAAAGGGCGGACGTAAAGTATCCGTCGAATGCTACAAGATCGCTCAGAAGATCTTTAAGTTCAACTAAACCGCATACAGAATACAATGATGCACCCTGGATTATTCCGGGGTGTGTTTTTGTGTATTGACAATTGTATATCAAGTGTATATATTGAGTATATACAATGATTAATCATTAAGGCGGAAAGGTTCATGCGCAGGACCGGCCCGCCAAAGCGCAAAGGAATCCATATGGACATAATCATCAGCAATACCTCGGGCGTGCCCATTTATGAGCAGATCGAGGAGCAGATCAAGAGCCTGATCATGACAGGAGAGCTTGCGGCAGGGGACGCCCTTCCGTCAATGCGTATTCTTGCTAAGGACCTTAAGATCAGTGTCATCACGACAAAGAGAGCATTCGAAGATCTCGAGCGTGACGGCTACATTGAATCCGTCGTGGGAAAGGGAAGTTTTGTAAAGGGCATCAATCCCGAACTTATGAAGGAGAATATGAAGTACGCCATAGAGGAGTGTCTTGAAAAGGCAGCCGATAAGGCGGTCATAGGCAGGATATCCCTTGATGAACTTAAAGAGATGCTTGAGATCATCTACGAGGAAAAAGCAAACAAGGATTGAAACATGGGTGAAACACGGGGACGGTTCCGCTGTTTCAAGGCTTCATGCTTTTCCGATAAGGAGTAAAAATGGACGAAGTTAAGAACGTTATTGAACTTAAGAATGTCACCAAGGATTACGGTGATTTCAAACTTGATAATGTAAGCTTTGCGGTACCCGAGGGAACCGTATGCGGCTTTATCGGACAGAACGGTGCGGGCAAGACCACTACCATCAATCTTATCCTGGACATCATCAAAAAGGATGCGGGCGAGGTTTTTCTTTTCGGTCAGCCGGTAAGCAAAGATACTGCGGCTTTAAGAGAAGATGTCGGTGTAGTTTTCGATGAGATGGGATTCCATGAATTCATGACCGGACGCGACATCAACATCATGATGAAAAACATCTACAAAAACTGGGATGAAGAAGCCTTCTTTGATTACCTTATAAAATTCTCGCTTCCTTCAAAGAAGAAATGCGGTGCTTTTTCCAGAGGTATGAGAATGAAGCTGCAGATCGCCGTAGCTCTTTCCCACCATGCGAAGCTTCTTGTGATGGATGAGCCCACCAGCGGACTCGATCCGATCGTAAGAAATGAGATGATAAATATATTCAGGGAGTTCGTTGTGGAAGAGGACCACACGATCCTTCTGTCATCGCATATCACCGCTGATCTCGAAAAAATAGCCGATGAAGTTGTCTTTATCGACGGAGGCAGGATTGTCCTTGCCGGCAATAAGGATGAGATCATGGAAAAGCATGCCATCTTAAAGTGCAGAAAAGATGATGTATCGAAGGTGAGCGAATCACTTATAGTACATTGCGAAGTGAGCGATTACGGTGCGGAAATACTTGTTAATGACAGACATTCCGCAGAAAAATTATATCCCGAAATGGTCATGGAAAATGCGGCGCTTGAAGATATCATGCTCCACTATATCAATGCAAAAAATGAAAGATAACGGTGAGGTAATGCCATGAAAGGTTTGATCATCAAGGACATTATGTGCCTGAAAAAACAGCTCACCACTTTCGTTTATGTCATTTCAGGAGTGGTGATAATATCGATTCTTTATGTACTGAGCAGCCGCTTCGGCAATCTTGCGGAAGTCGGAAGAACGCTGCTTGATGAAAAAAATAATATGTCTGAGATTGATGTTAAGAATCTGGGTTCGATGGTTCTTATCATGTCCATGCTTATTCCTGTGGTCAGCGTCGGAGATATGCTGAATGTATTCATTGCAGACGGAAAGGCGGGTTTTTTCAAAGTATCCGCATCTCTTCCCGTTTCCCTGAAAAAAAGAATGCTGTCAAGGTTTCTGACCATCTATGCGTTGTTCGCCATAGGAGCTTTTGTGGATATAATTCTTGCTCTGGTACTGAGCGCACTTACCGATATCATGAGCTTCGGAAGCTTTCTTGGGATAATTGTTTCTTCGGCATCCGTATTAAGCATCTACAGTGCTCTGATGATCCTTTACTGTGTGATCCTCGGATACGGCAGGGAACAGTATGCGCAGGTTTTCGCGATTCTTACGATCGCTTGCGCTTTTGTGATCATAAAGTTTAAAAGCGTGAAATTTGTGGTCATACATGTACTCGGTGACGGTGTCGGTTTTGATTCTTCCACATTCTGGAAGCCTTTGGATTATTTCCGCGAAAAGGGATATGTTTTTCTGCTGATCGCACTTTTGGTAAGCATTTTTTCCTATAGCCTTTCTTTAAACATTGCCGAAAGAAAGAGAGGTGTAATCTGATGGGAGGATTATTATATAAGGATTTTGTTTCGATCAGGGGAAAAAAGCTGGTCGCAGGTTTATCTGTACTGACTCTGCTGCTTATTGTGATAAAACTGATCGTTGCAGGTGTCGAAACGCCGATCGGATTTATGGCAGAAAACGATAACGGTGAAGTCTTTTCATTCCTGGATTATGTTGTATCAATGCCGGCTCAGATGCTGCCTATCATGATGATCGGCTTTATTTCAAACTGGGTTCCGAACGTGCTGAAAAATGACGAGAAGAGCAAGATACACTCATATTTGGCTGCGATGCCTTTTTCCGGACACACATACATCACTGAAAAATATGTATTTATAGGCATATGCATTTATACTGCCTTTTCTCTCTGCATGGCATGGAATGTCATATCAATGGCATTTTTGCCGGAAGGTGCCCTTTTGAATATTTTGATGCTCTATTCGTCGGTGTTGATCGAGTTTTTCTCCCTGGCATTTATCGGCGCATCCATAGAATTTCCGGTTTTTGTTGCCTTCGGAAAAGAAAAAGGACAGATGATCAAAACTGCAATTCTGGAAGTGATCGCATGTTTTGTGGCGGCGTATCTTTTCTTCGGAGATCTGAGTGTCTTTGAAAAGCTGGATATAGATCTGATCATAGCCTGGGCTGAAACCCATGTTTTTGCACTGATGCTCATGTCGGTGATCTCACCTTTACTGACTCTTTCGATCTATTACATATCGTTCCGCATTTCGGCGCGGATATATGAGAGAAAGGAGAGGGATTATGAGTGAAGTTAAGACATTGAATACCGAACCGGCAGGTATAAAAGAAGGTGTACGTGAATATAGTGATACTCACAGGTTGCTGATCTATCTTGGATTATCCTTTGTTCTTACTTTTATATGGTATTTTATCTCAAATCCTGACAGATCAACCTGGGAAGACATGGGGCAGATGAGACAGTCTTTCGTCGCACTCGGAATGATGTTCCCTGTCATATGCCATGTACTTACAAGAATCATCACGCGGGAAGGATTTAAATTCAGCGGTGATGATAATTCATATTTCGGTATCTCGCTCAGAGGCGGTAAATGGGTGTTTTTTATCTTGGCTGTTCTGTTTCCGTTTTTTTACACCGAAGTTTCAAATCTGATCTCGCTTGCGCTGTCGCCTGCAATGTTTGATCCGGAGTATTATGTCAGTCTGGAAATAGAAAAAAGAATGCTGATACTTTATCCGGTAGCGGCAATTGTATCAGGCATCGTGGGATCCTTTGCCGCTTTCGGTGAAGAGGGCGGATGGCGCGGATATATGATGCCCAAGCTCATTAAGATAATGGGACGCGGAAAAGCACTTATCGTCGGTGGAGTGATATGGGGACTCTGGCATGCCCCGCTCACCTGCATCGGACACAATTTCGGAACGGATTATCCGGGATTTCCTTATGTCGGTATCGTGAAGATGTGCATCATGTGCACCCTTATGGGTATTATCCTTACATACATTACAGAAAAGAGCGGCTCGGTATGGCCTGCCGCGATCATGCATGCGGTAAATAATTCCGGCCCATCGATACTTGCGGGATACATCAACCCGGATCTGGCACCGGATACCTTCCTCGGAAGGAACGCAGGTTTTATCGGACTGATCATCGCAATGATCATTGTGACAGTTCCGATACTGATCATTTGGAATAAAAAGAAATGAAAAAAGTGAGCCGGGGGAACCTCCTCCGGCTCACTTCAACTTTATAAGAGATTATTTACAGTACGCCTTCACATACGGGACATTTTCCGCCGACCGGTGTGATGGTTGCATCACAGTAAGGGCATTTGATAGGGGAGATAGGTATTGCCCCTCCGGTTGTGTCCGTATCGGAAACGGGTCTCTGCATGGGCTGCTGAGGAACACCCTGATTCATCATCGGCTGTCCGGCAAATCCCTGCTGCATACCCTGCTGGGGGAATCCCTGACCCATCATCGGCTGACCGGCAAATCCCTGCTGCATAACCTGCTGGGGGAATCCCTGACCCATCATCGGCTGACCGGCAAATCCCTGCTGCATACCCTGCTGGGGGAATCCCTGACCCATCATCGGCTGGCCTGTTAATCCCTGCTGACCAAATCCCTGACCCATAATGGGTTGTCCTGCGGCTCCCTGGGTCATAAACATTCCGGCTGCTCCGGGCTGCATCGCAGCTGCCTTCATTGCCTTGGCATTTGCTTCAGCCATTGCTGCGGCCATGGCTTCCGGCGACATATTCGCAGCGGGATTAACTGCCTGTGTCATTCCTGCGTTCGCCCATCCGGTTACCATACTCTTGATATTGTCGCCGATGCTGATGCATTCATTGTATTTATTGATGTTCATATTGGCACGAAGGCCCGCATTGGTATTTAACTTCCAGCCGGCATTTCCGCCGGCAGTCATGCAGGTGTTGCCTGTATCAACGGAGAAACTGTTGATCTTGAACTTCATGTCGTCAAAGTAAGGATTGTTTACTCTGATGGTCGCATAGAAGTCGTATGAATATTTATATCTGGGAGGAACGTAGCTGACGGATTTGCCGTCAACGGTCCTCTTTTCCTCTGTTCTGTTTTCTCTGATATCAAGGTCGCAGGCTACTGCATCCGCAAAATCGAGAATATCGGGATTTCCGCCGGAAAGATCCTTATCCGAAGCTACGGTGAACCTGTTTGCGTTAATATCAACAAACAGCTTCTGGCTTCCGAGTCCGTATGACTGAGTTGAATGAAATGCGCTGACTTTGCTCTGGTTTGCTTCCCTGTATGCCAGCTGCTGCTTGATCTGCTCGACGGTGGAATGTCTTCTTTCATCGAACCAGGGCGAAAGCTTATTTGCACAGTTTTTGCAGAGATTTCCGTCTTCAAGCTTGCGGTTTCCAAGAAGCTTTATTTCCTCGCCGCATACATCACAGTTCTTTTTTTCAAACATTTTCCCCAAGATACCCATAGTTATTCTCCTTACGAAATCAAGATGTGATATGACTGCAAATGACCGAAAAGCACTTTCATTATATCATCATTTCCGCGTTTTGCGGGATTTGTATGCAGGACGGCTTTCTGCGCATAAATACCGTGATAATATGGCAAAAAAGTGATAAAATATAAAAACAGTGAAACATGTTCGAAACATGGGTGACGGTTTCCGAGTTTCATTGGACAGATGAAACGTGGGAACTGTTTTTTATTCCCTAAATCAGGAGTATTTATGGTCATTCAAAAGGCGGGAATAGATGCCGGAAAGGCATTCGACTGGGGCAGGACATCCGAGGAGTATGCCAGATACAGGGACATCTATCCCGAGGAATTCTATAGAAGGCTGACCGACCGCGGACTCTGCATAAAGGGTCAGAAGGTCCTTGATCTCGGAACGGGCACGGGAGTTCTTCCCAGAAATATGTATAAATACGGTGCCGGGTGGACCGGACGCGATATTTCCCCCGAGCAGATAGAGCAGGCAAAGCGCCTTGCCGCGGAAGCAGGGATGGACATAGATTTTGCCGCATCTGCCACAGAGAATATTTCTTTTCCGGACGAAACTTTCGACGTGATCACCGCATGCCAGTGCTACTGGTATTTTGACCACGAGAAGGTTGTACCCAAGCTCGCAGATATGCTTAAGCCCGGAGGAAAGCTCGTTTACCTGTATATGGCCTGGAAGCCTTTTGAGGATGAGATTGCGGGCAAGAGCGAGCAGATAATCCTTAAGTATTCTCCCAAATGGACCGGTGCAGGCGAAAAGAAACACGAGCTCTGGATCCCGGATGTCTATTTCGAGCGTTTTGACAAGGAAGACCATGAAGAATATGACCTGGATGTTCACTTTACCAGGCAGGCATGGCACGGCCGAATGAAGGCCTCAAGAGGTGTCGGCGCTTCGCTTTCACCCGAAGAGATCGCAAGGTGGGAAGAAGAGCATATGAAGATGCTTGAAGAGAACGCACCCGAAGAATTCGATATCAAACATTTCGGTGCCATCACCGTTTTGAGAAAGAAATGATATGAAGGTATCGTCATTCCTGCATTTTGCGGGATTCGGAATAAAGACAATAATGTTTCGCAGGAAAGATCCGATTCTCGGCACGGTCATCCTTACGGATAAATGCAATCTTCACTGCAAGCACTGCTCCGTAAACAATATCACTGCTGTCATCCATCCCTATGAGCAGATAAAAGGCGAGATGAAAGAGCTTTTTGATATGGGCATCAGGATCCTCTTTTTCTGCGGCGGTGAGACCTTCATGTGGAAGGATTCGGGTAAGAACCTCAGAGACCTCGTGATCGAGGCCAAGGAGATGGGCTTTCTGATAGTAAATGTCGTTACAAACGGCACTTTTCCCATAGATCTTCCTGAGGCGGACCTTATACTTCTTTCCCTCGACGGGGATAAAGAACGCCATAATATGGTCAGGGGCGATACTTATGATACAATAATGGGGAACATCGCTTCCGCCACCTCGGACAATATCTGTTTCTATATGGCGATAAATCAGATCAACAAGGATCACGTCCGTGATGTGTGCATCACGGCAAGGGATACGAAGAATGTGCGTGCGGTTTCGTTCAACTTCCACACACCCTATCCCGACACGAGGGAGCTGGCTCTTTCAAAAGAAGAAAAGAAAGAGTGCTGCGATGTCATAAAGCAGATGATGAAGGAGAAATGCCCGGTATTTAATCTTAAGAGCGCATTTCCCTATCTGATAAACAATTCGTTTCCGACACCGTGCCACCAGTGCGTGGTCATAGAAAACGGCAAGGTGTCGACATGCGGAAGATGTATAGATGTTCCGGGGCTCTGCGACGAATGCGGGTATTTCTTTGTTGCGGAATATACACTTCTGTTCAAGGGGAAATTTAGGATAGTCTTCGATATGCTCGAGACTTATCTTAAATATATTTAAGACCTAGGGGGTACCACTATGAATCTGAAAACCGATCTTGCACGTATCTGGCTCACACGTTCACTGAAACCTTTTGTTTTCAAGAATGAGTATGATGAGAACTTAAGATTCCACGGGATTGACGAACTCGGCCTGTACGTTCACATTCCTTTCTGCAAGCATGTCTGCGACTTCTGCCCTTATTGCAAGACAAGATTCGATCAGGAAACCTGTGACAGGTATATCGATGCTCTGATCAGCGAGATACATATCGTAGGACGCCAGTCCCCCAATAAGAGAAAAGTCACAAGTCTGTATTTCGGTGGCGGAACCCCTGCGCTTGCAATTGACAGACTCGGCGAAATAATTCTTGAGATCCGTAAGCACTTTGAGATAACCGAGGGAATGGGAATCGAACTCCATCCTGACAATGTCAAGGTATCCGTGCTCAGGAAACTGAAGGAACTCGGCTTTACCAAGATCTGCATCGGAGTTCAGTCATTCCTTCCCAAGTATCAGGAGATCCTCGGAAGAAAGGCCGTTGATAAGGATGCGCTTGCTTATGTTCTTGAGCAGGTTCCTTTTGATACCGTATCGATGGATTTCATTTTCGCACTTCCGGACCAGACCTTTGATGATCTTAAGTCCGATATCGATGATGCATTCGCACTCGGTGCAAACCATGTTGCGGTATATCCCTTCATAGATTTTACTTTTACCCCCAGCGGAGTCGAAGGCGCTGCAAACAAGGAAAAGAGAAAGCTTCTCGACAGACTGACCATGTACTGCAAGGAGAAGGGCTATAAACGCGATTCCATCTGGACATTCTCCAATTCCGAGGATGCACATTATTCATCTATGACCAGGGACAATTTCCTCGGCTTCGGCGTTTCCGCGACAACGCTTCTTAAGGATCAGTTCAAGATCAATACCTTCGATATCGATGCTTATTGCAAGAGAGTAGATGAGAAGAAGCTTCCCACCGCACTTACGCTCAGATTCACACAGAGACAGAGGATGGTCTACTATCTTTTCTGGACTGCGTACAGCACCAATGTCGATCCCGAAAGATTCAGGAAGTTCTTCGGAGTTCCTCTCAAGAAGAAATACGGCTTCGAGCTGATGATCGCGAGATTCCTCGGATTCTGCAAGCTTCAGAACGGTATCTACAAGATGACTTTAAAGGGTGCATTCTATTATCACTACTTTGAGAATTTCTACACCCTTGCTTATATCGATAAGATGTGGAGCGTACTGAGAAAAGAACCCTTCCCCAAGAAGATCGAGCTTAAATGATCGGGTAACAGGAGCTAAAGAATATGATCAGTTTTAAATGTAAGAACTGCGGCGGCGAGATGTCCGTTGATTCAAGCGGAAGCCTGATCTGTGAATATTGCGGATCCAAAGAGTTTTTCAAGGATGTGGATCTTACACAGTATAAGGAATTCAGATCACAGATGCTGAATTATCTCCGCGGTGTCCATGATGCGAAGGCAGACGGAAAAGAGCGCGAGGAAATGCTCTGGGGTCATGCCGAGGAGAAGATTTTGAAGTCCGCCGAAGGTGACGATATCACGATCCGTTATCTTTATACCTACGAAGAGGATGCGGCCACTGTATATCTTACAAGGAACAATGCGATCTTCGTCTACAGCTCGAGCGAGGCATCCATAGCGTATAAGGCTCTTGCTGCTATAGAACGTCTTTCTTTTCCGCCTGCGGATGTTAAGGGCCTGGCAGACTGTTTCCCCAAGCTTAACGGAAAGTACGAGCTTGCCGGCGGCGGTGTGATGCTCGCATTCGCAAGAAGTGATAATCTGTTCCCACTTCCGATGTTCGGAAGTCTTGCTCCCGAGCACGTGGCATGGCTCATCTCAAGACTTGAAAATATCTGTTGCGTTCTGGAATACAGCGATCTTGTTCACGGAGGAATATCCGAAGATTCCGTGTGGATCAATCCTTTCAACCATCATGCGGTCCTTATGGGACACTGGCATACTGTGTTAAGTAAATCTCCTTCAAATGAAAGGTTGGATCTGTATGATCTTCGAAAGACCGCTGTAAGGATCCTGGGAATGCACAAAAACGAAGCGCCGAAGGAACTTATGAACTTCCTTGAAGGTAAGCCCGAGGCGGACGCGTTTGCCGATTTTGAAAAATGGGACAAAGTGATCGAGACCGGATTCGGCGGAAGACGCTTTGCCAAGATGGATGTTAATTTCTGATCACAGGAGGACAAAATGGGAAGAGGAAGTTATAACGCTGCCGATTGGAACAAGCTTAAGAACAGCAGGAATATTGCATCGGCAAAGAGTGAAAAAGAGATCTTCAAGAGCAAAAAATGCGATCAGAGATTTGATCCCAAGTATATACAGAAAAGAGAGGCAAGGGATTCCGAGGACCATCCCGAGTCACTTCCCATCATTATCGGACTTGATGTGACCGCATCCATGGGATATCTTGCGGAGAAGGTTGCAAAGGAAGCACTCAACGAGACAATGATGAAGCTGTACTCCACCAATGCGGTCAAGGATCCCGCTCTTATGTTTGCCGCATACGGTGACGGCAATGACGAATCTCCCCTTCAGGTTACACAGTTTGAATCGGATATCCGTATCGCCGAGCAGCTCCTTGATCTGTGGCTTGAGGACGGCGGACAGGGATACGTAGTCAACAACTTGCTCTGGTACTTTGCCGCAAAGCATACCGTTCTTGATAATTACGAAAAGAGAAAAAAGAAGGGCTTCATCTTCACGATCGGCGATTCTGCCGACTGCAGGGGTGACGATGAGAAGGAAGCACTCAAATATGTTTACAAGAGGGTATTCGGCGAAGAAGTGGATATGGATGTCGATGAGATGCTTTCCGCTGCCGAGGAAAAATTTGAAGTATTCCATATCTTCCTGGATGATAATTACCGCAAGGCACCTATCCTTGTAAAGCTTCTTCCCGGTCACACCATGAGTCTCAGACCTGATGATGTTGACAGCCTTCCCGAACTCATCATCAGCACCATGCAGATAGTAAACGGAATGAAGCTTGAGGATGCGGTAGGTCAGTGGCCCGAACTCAAGAGGCCTGTTCTGAAGAAAGCACTCAGCGAGCTTAAGATAAAGGGTAAGAAGGGACTTGTCTTTTGAGCGGAAAACCGATACGCGCGATAATCGGAAAAGGATTCGGCGATGAGGGAAAGGGACTTGCCGTGAATTACTTCAGCGGCAAGGTTCCCGGTACCGTCGTCATAAAACATAACGGAGGAGCCCAGGCCGGGCACACGGTGGAACCTGAAGGGAAAAGGTTTGTGTTCCACCAGCTGTCGGCGGGCTCTTTTTGTAATGCGGATACATTCTGGGCGGACAGCTATTATCCGGACCTGTATAAGCTCGGGGAGGAGATTGATGAATTCCGAAGTGTTAGCGGAATATGTCCGAAGATATTCTGTGACTCGGAAACGAATGTAACCTTGATCGAGGATGTCCTCATAAATATGCTTCTCGAACTGTCCCGCGGTGAAGGAAGGCACGGAAGCTGCGGTATGGGTATCAATGAGTGTGACCTCAGGACCGGTGCGGGATTTGGGATCACGGTAAAAGAGATTCTTTCTTTGCCTGCATCCGATGTTATAAAAAGAGTAGATGATATACGTGAAAGCTACGGAAAGAAGAGACTTGAAGAACTCGGATTGGGTAAGCCCGCTGTGAACTCTTCCGAGATGACGGAGCTTTATGATGCACTTTCTTCAAAGACGGTTATCGAAAATGCGGTTGAAGAGATGATGCGTAATGCGGATAAATATGTAACACTTTGCGATGACACCGGTAAGCTTTTAAGAAACTATGACCAGATCATCTTTGAAAGCGGACAGGGGCTTTTGCTTGATTCGGAAAATACCGAATATGCTCCCCACGTCACCGCATCGAGAACCGGGCTTTTCCATCCCTGCAGGATACTTTCAAAATACGGAATGAAACTCAGTGAAGCGGTCTATGTTACAAGAAGCTATGTCACCAGACACGGTGCGGGGAGTCTTCCTTATGAGTGTTCTGCTCCGGAACTCGGGATCACTTCTCCCGATGAGACCAATATACACAATTCATGGCAGGGAAGCATCAGATATGCAAGATGCGGAAGTCAGGGTGAATTTGTAAAACCCGTCCTGGCCGACATGGAGGAAAACTGTGCGGGTGATGTGCGTGCTTCTCTTTTTATAACGCATCTGAATGAATCGGACGGAAAGCTGCTTACATGCGCCGGGGATATACCTGTCGAAGATTTCATGGATGATCCGGCCATTAAAAATGTCTTTTCTTCTTTTTATGTTTCATATTCCAAAACAGGTGCGGAGGAATTCGCCTGATATTGATCCGGCTGCCGGAGGATCGAGAAATATGAACCGGCGGATTGTGACCTGTCAGTCACAGATTCCGTCTATATAAATGTAAGGGGATGATCCCCGTTCGATACGATTTACGGTTTCTGCTCAGGCGGATTGTAGGAGGATGTTATGAAAAAATTATCCTGTTTGATAATGACGACGGTTCTTTTGCTCAGTCTTACCGCATGCTCCGGTAAGGAGAGAAGACTGCTTGCCGGTTATTGTTCTTATTATCCCGATGGCGGACTCATGAGCTATTGTGAGTATTCTTATGAATATGACGAGGATGGGAATCTGATAGGAGAATACGAATATTACAATAACCATAACAATACCCGATCATCGAAAATACGTGAATATGATGCATCCGGAAGCTTCACCGAATCGGAATATGACATCAGGGACGAA
>JAEEGL011007703.1_pt1 | contig 33000 bp, 23 predicted proteins | sample 9134231 | NCBI WGS metagenome assembly JAEEGL01 (sample SAMN16246548, study PRJNA631951) | gut metagenome | biome: gut microbiome; feature: rumen; material: fiber-attached | host: Bos | place: Iran: Karaj | collected 2018-10
CGAAGTCGCAAGGTCTGGGTGCGGGCGCATGATGCTTGCATCAATGCGACGGCATCCGGGCCGCTGGCTCGCACAGCGAGACGGCGCACCAGTTTCCTAACTTCGGCGCGGTAGCGCCATGAATACTCGCAGCGGAGACTGATAATGCTTCCACAAAAAACTTGGAAGAACCGAAAAGTTGAAAGGTTGGGAAGATTTAGAGGAGGTTGCCGCCTACGCGGGAGAGGATTGGGCCGAGCAGGACGATGAAGACGGCGGGGAAGATGAAGAGCATCAGGGGGAAGAGCATCTTTACTGGCGCCTCGTTGGCAAGCCGCTCGGCGCGGTCAAAGCGCTTCTGCCGCATCTGGTCGGACTGGATGCGCAGGATTGAGCCTATGCCCACGCCGAGTTCGTCCGCCTGAATGAGTGCGAAGCAGAATGAACGCATGTCGGGCATGTCAACGCGGGCCGCGAGGTTGCGCAGGGCCTTCTGGCGCGTTGTGCCGAGGCGTATTTCATGGCTGACGCGGATTAGCTCTTCGTTGAGCGGGTCCATCTTGCGGCCGGAGGTGGCGCGCTGGATGGCGCTCATGAAGTCGATGCCGGCCTCGACGGATAGCGTAAGGAGGTCGATCATGAAGGGCATGGCGCGCTGGATTGACTTCTGGCGGGCGCGGATGGTCTGCTTGAGCCAGAGCGAAGGCTGAATGGCGAAGAGGACGATGCCTAGGAGCGACAGCGGCCAAAAGTAGGCGCTGACGGTTTCGTCGAGCATTCCAATGAGGTGGATGGCGATGCACCAAATCAGCCCCATCGCTATTGGGTTCAGCACCTGCAGCGCGAGGAACTCCCAGCCGGTGAGCAGCCCCTCGAAGCCTGCGGCGACGATGCGGCGGTCGATTTCCTCGCGGCGGCGGGCGAATGACGGCGAAAGGAAGAAGCGCTTCAGGTTGGGGGCGAATGGAAGGAGCATCTTGAAAGCCAGCGGCAGGGAACGCGCCTGCCTGCGGCCGTCGCCGATTTCGACGTATGTGATTTCACGCGCCAGGCCAAGGCACTGCCAGACAATCAGTCCGGCACATGCGGCCCAGAGCGTCGGCGCAAGCAATCCCAGTAACGTGCTTTCCATGATGCAATTCTATCAAAACGCCAAACCAGTCGCAACGGAAAATGAACGCCAGCGCGCTATCTTGCCACGTAGAAGTGGATGCCGCCGTATGTCCAGTTGGGGGTGGGCATTCCGGGGAAGTTCTGGCGGTCCATGGTGATCATGACGTAGCGCCAGGGACAGCCTTCGGGGGCCTTGGCCCATGCCGTGAATATGCGCCCGTTTGAGCAGTCGGCGTTGTATGGCTCCATGTCGCACTCCCATTCGCCAAGGTATTCGAGCGTCGGATAGGCGTAAACGGGCCGCATGCGTTCCATGTTCGCCGTCATGACGAACTCGCGTCCGCCGAAGTCCATGATCTGGCAGCCTGTGGAGTCAAACTGTCCGGGGCCGGCGAGCAGCGCGTATGGGCCGTCCCAGCGGTCGGATTCCCAGATGTGGGCGCGCAGCCCCTGCGGTGTGAAGGACGACGTGGAGAGCCTCCACTTGCCGGCAGTGGCGTCGTAGTGGAGATGCGGGTCCTCGCTCTTGACCCCGTCGCCGACGACCAGCGGTCGCGCCGTCAGGACGTGGATGCCGTGGAGCGGGCATTCGCGCGTCTCGCAGACGACTAGCCCGCTCCCCTTGCGCGTGGAGGGGTCGAGGTTGTGGGCCGTAGTTGACCAGCCGATGGCGACGCACTTCCATGAGCCGTCCGCGTCGCGGAAGATGTGGTCGATCGCGTCGTTGCGGAGCAGGGGGTCGTCGTCGCCGTAGCTGGTGAGCAGGATGCCCTCCATGCGGAAGTCGAATGTGGCGGGATCGAAGCTGGCGACGGACTTGGTGTATTTCATTCCGGCGCGGGCGGAGAAGGTGCAGAACATCCGCCCGTTTTCGACGTATGGCTTGCAGCCGGCACCGTCGGTGACGATGCAGAAGTCGGCCTGCCCTACGCCCGCAGTGAGGGAGACAGCGGCGCGCTCTATTGAGGCCGTGCCGCCCGGGGGCAGGGCCGCGCCGGCCGCGCACTTGAGGAATCCCGCGAAGTCGCGGCGGCGGATGTCGTTCTCTGGAGACTCGTCAAGCGTGACGGATCCGAGGAAGCGCACGTCGCCGTCCTTGCGCACGGCGATGAGGATCGTCGGTCCGGCGACAATGGCGGATAGGCGGAAGGGAGGCGGCGGAACGAGCTGGGCGTTGGCGAGGGCGGCCGCAAGCGGCCGCTTGCCACGTGCCTCGGAAAACTCCACGGGCTTCTCCGGTTCGGCGCGGACGCGGAAAAGGATTGAGCCGTCGAGCGGCGCGAAGTCCAGCAGCGCAGCCGCGCCAGAGGAGAGGCTTTGGATGTCGGCCGAGAAGTGGACGCCGGGGAAGAATCCGCCGATGAAGAACGTCCCCTCGGAGGCCGCGTCGGCCGGCGCGGAAAGGGACATCGCCCCGCCGCCGAAGTCGGCGCGCGGCGCCGCCTTGCAGTACGGCATCGGGCCGTTCTGGATGCTTGGACATGCGACCGCGCCGGGGATGAACTCCGAGATGACGATCTCGTTGTCGAGCATGAACCGCCGCGAGGCGAGCAGGTGGAAGCGCGGTATCTGGGGAATCTTGCCCATGGCCTAAATTAGGATTGGATGACCTCGTGAAGGAGGGCGCGGAGGGCTGTCGCCTGGCTGCGGGCCTTGGCGGCGCGCTCCATGGCGGAGTTGTCTCCGGCGAACTTGGCGTAGGCGCTGATGACCTCCGGCGCCGGCGTCTCAAGCTCGGCGATGGCCTGGCGGAGTTCGGCGACGAGAGGCGCGCACTCGTTGTCGCGGCCCAATTCGCGAAGTGCCTTGATGCGCCAGTAGTCCATCTCTCCGGCGTGGATCCAGCCCTTAAGGGAGTTTTCTAGTTCGGCGCGGTAGCCGGCATCGTCGCCGAGGGCCTTGTGGCACTGCGCCATGAAGTAGCGGCTCTTCGGCTCGGTTCCGGCGTCGCCGGGGCGTCCGGCCTGGAGATTTTCCGGGTAGGTCGTCGATTCCTCGAAAAGGGCGAGGGCTTCGGCGAATTTCCCCTTGGCCATCGCCTCCCTGCCAAGGCCCAGGCAGGCATCGACGAATGGCGCGAGGAGGCCGTCGGCGCCTTCCCAGACATGGAAGCGGCGGCCAGTGAGGATGGCGTGGGCGTCGCTGAAGCGGCCGACGGCGTTGAGGGCGTAGGCCAGGCGCAGCATGCAGGCGTCGTATTGCTCGGCTGTGGCGCGATACTTCTCAAGAAGGGCGACGCGCTCTTCAGCTGGGAGGTCGAGTTTTTCGGCGAGTTTGGAGGCTTCGTCGAGAGTGCGGAAGTTCGTGGGGTCGGCTTCGAGCGAGCGGATGTAGAAGTCGTAGGCCTCGCGGCTGGGGACTCCCGACGGAACGCCGGTGTTGGTGAAGTAGGTGCCGGGGTGCGAGAGGCCGAAGCCAATGCAGCGCAGGGCGAGGGCGTGCGACGGGTTGAGGGCGATGCAGCGGCGCCAGTCTTCGAGCGCCGCGTCCTTGCGGTCGTGGTTCCACTCGCAGCAGCCGAGGTAATACCAGATGTTGGGGAGGTCGGGCGCGGCGGCGACAGCTATGCGCAGGACCTCCTCTTCCTCAAGGCGGTTGGGGAACACATAGTCGGTCGGCATGGCAGCGGCATTTTGGAAACTCTGATTTGCTGCACTCTGATTTGAAGGATCTTTTGCCTTACACAATAGCGCCGCGCCTTTGAAAATGCCGAAGAGCGCGTTGCGGTAGGAGTTGCAGGCGGCGATGGTTTCGGTGAGCGGGAGAGGCTCTGTGCCGGTGCGGAAAGGCTTTTCGGCGGCGGCGCGCTCGAGGGCGGCGTCGCAGAGGACGATCACTTCATCCCAAAGGCCGATGCCCCAGAAGTCGGAGACGCACTCGAGAAGTTGCTGGGCCTTTATGCCGCGGTTCTTCTCGGCGGCGTCGAGGCCGTCGCGCGCCACCACGGCCCAGTATTCAAGCGGGTCGAGGGCGATGGCGCGGTCGAAACAGGCGGCGGGCGTCGCAGGCGACTCCGATTTGCAGGACTCAGATGCCCTGACAACGAAGGGGTCGCTTGCGGCAGCGTTTCCAAGGCGGCGCAGGAAGAGGCCCTTCATGGTCCAGAGCTTGGCTTCCTCCTGTCCGAGGGCAAGGGCGTCGTCGATGCGGGCGAGGGCTTCGGCGAAGTCGCCGCGCAGGGAGGCCATGCGCGCCAGCTCGACGAAAGATTCCTTCTTGTAGGTCTGGCGCCAGGTGCAGCGCCAGAAAAGGTCCTCGGCGCGCTTGAGGTTGCCCAGGTGGCGCTCGACGAGTGCGAGGTAGTATTCAGGTGCGGCGTCGAGGGCGCGGGTGAAATTCTGCGTGGCGCGTGCAACGGCCTTTTCGAGATAGGGCTTGGCCTCGGCGAAGGAGCCTTCCTTTGCGAGGCGCACGCCAATGGCGACGTTCGCGCGGGTGTAGTCGGGGTCAATCTCCAGTGAGCGCTTGTAATATGGCACCGGGTCGATGAGGCCGTTGTGGAACTGGTCGAGGCGCAGGCCGGTTTCGTAGGCGAGTTCGGCGCTGGTGTATTCCTTTGGCGGCTTCGGGTTCGCGACCTTTGGCGGCAGCGGCTCGCGCGGATCGGGGCCGACCGGGGTGTAGGTGAGGAACACCTTTCCGGATGCGTCGGCGATGGAGGCTGTGAATGCCTGGTCGGGGAGGTCTGCGGGAACGGCAATGGTCTTGCACCATGGGGCGTCGGGGCCGATGGCGACACCGCGCTCTTCAAATAGGATTCTAGAAGGGCTAGAAGCGCTAGAGCAGCTAGAAACAATAATTGAGCAGCCTTTGAGAACCCGCGTCGAGTGGAAGCCGACCAGCAGTTTGTCGGGCGCCGTGCGGTCCACATTCACTGCGCCGTCGATGGTGACGTTCTTCACGCCGCCGATGCCCTTCACCGGGAACCAGAACTGCTTCACGCGGCGCGTCTCGTAGGGGGCGATCCAGGAGTAGTCGGGCTGGTTGTCGCTCCAGCAGCCGACCATGAGCTCCAGATATGGGCCGTCGTTGTCGGTGAGGACCTTGTCCCAGACGTGGGCCTCGGGGAAGTTGCCCCAGAGGAAGAATTTCTTGCCGACGGTGATGTGGCGGTTGGAGACGTGGACTGTGCCGCAGCCCTTGCCGTGGTCGTATCCGGCCATGAAGGCGTTGTCGGGATCCATGCCGAAGATGGAGCGGGACTCGATGGTGAAGTTGCGCCACCAGGAGAGGTCCATTTCGCCCTCGATGTCATTGGCGTATTTGGAGCGCTGTGAGGGAAGCAGCTCCATTTCCTCCTTGCGCGGGCCGATGGGGTAGTGCGTCCAGTAGTTCTTGTGGTGGTCGAAGCCGAGGTGCATCGAGGGCGGGAAGAGGATCTGGTAGTCGTCGCCGCAGTGGACGGAGACGTTGGCCCAGTAGATCATAGACTCGATCCATGGGCCACGGTTCATGAACACGTTCTCGGCCTGGAGGACGGCGCGGTCGGGGAGGAGGGAGAGGCCGATTGTCCACTTCAGGCGGCGGCGCAGTTCCGTCTCGCCGATCCAGATCGTCGGGGTGCCGTCTGGGCCGGTCGTCACGCGCCAGTCAATTGGCATGGCGGTGGTGGCGCGGTGGTGGTGGGGGAAGTTCCACTCGACGCCGCCGGATATCCATGCGCCGAGCATCCCGATCAGGGCGGGCTTCACGACATGCTGGCGGTAGAAGGTCTCGTAGCCGGTCTGCTTGTCGGTGAAGTTCAGGAGGTGTCCGCCGTGTTCGGGAAGGAGGCCGAGGTGGAACCACTGGTTCTCAATGGTGAGATACTTGTAGGTCTCGTCGGCGCGGATGTCGTGCAGGACGTCCTGCATGGGATAAGGATAGACGCGGCCCTGCGCGCCTTGGTAAACACGGCCGGTGTAGAAGAGCGGCGTCTTGTCGTAGCCGCCGGGGGCGTAGGTGGGGAGGACGATGGTGTCTTCGCGGAAGGTAGGAGTGCTCATAGAGGGAAGAAGTTTAGAAGTTTGGAAGTTGAAAGGTTGAAAAGTTGGGAGGTTGAAAAGTTGAGAAGTTGGGAGGTTGGGAAGTTGAGAAGTTGGGAAGTTGAAAAGTTGGGAGGTTGAAAAGTTGGGAGGTTGAAAGGTTGGGAAGTTTGGGAAGGAATCAAACGTCGATTTTGATGATCTTGCGGATTACCAAGGCGCCGATGGCGACAAGCACTAGCACTGCCGCGACTGCGGCCAGGCCTTGAGGTGTGCGTAGGAATGGCATCATGATTTCGGGTCGCAGCACGGCCATGCCGATCCCGACGAGGAAAGGCATTGACCCGACGATCATCCCCTGCATCCGCCCCTGCGCGGTGAGGGTCAGGACGCGGCGCTCGATGCGCATACGCTCGCGGATGGTGAGGGCGATCTTGTCGAAGATTTCGGTGAGGTTGCCGCCGGTGCGCCGCGCTATTTCCATTGCGGAGCAGACGAGGTTGAGGTCCTCGCTGCCGACGCGGCGGTCAAGGGCCTCAAGGGCGTCCGAGAAGGATATGCCCACGCGCTGCTGCTGGAGAAACACTCGGAACTCCTGGGCGATTGGCTTCTCGGCGTTCTGCACTACCGACTCGAAAGCCTGCGTGATTGAGAATCCGGCGCGGAGGGCGTTGGACATCTGCCCCAAGGCTTCCACCAGTTGCTCGTTGAACTTGCGGCGTCGGCGCGTGCGCATGACGGCTAGCAGCTGGCGCGGCAGCTGGAAGGCGCCAAATGCGGCCACGATGCCGAGCGCAAGCCCCAGCACCAGCACCGCCGGATTGTTCGGGTTGAAGAGGAGTCCGGCGAAGAGGAGGAATGCCATGACGGCGAGCGCCCATCCGGCCTCGGCGATGCGCCGCGCCGGGATGAAGAGGAAGATGTCCTCGAAGGCGCGGGAGGTGGTGTCGCTGTATTCCCCCGCGTAGGAGATGGCGCCTTCGGAGAAGGCCGAGAGAATCACCCAGACGAGGAGGCCGAAGGAGATGGCGAAAAGGGCGGCCGCGCCCCAGAAGCAAATTGCGGCACCTGTCATGCGAAGGCGCCTCCGCCCGCGCCGCCTTCAGCCGTCGGCTGGAATACCGACGGGTCAAGCGAGAGACCGCGCATTTTGATTTGCTCGAAGAAGGAGGGGACTGCGCCTGTGGCGGAGAGGTGCCCCTCGATGCGCCCCTCGGGCGATACGCCCGTCTGGTGGAACTCGAAGATGTCCTGCATGACGGCCTGGCTGCCCTCAAGCCCCATGACCTCGGTCACATGGGTGATGCGCCGGGAGCCGTCGGAGAAACGCGCCTCGTGGACGATGAGGTCCACCGCCGAGGCGATTTGCTCGCGGATGGCTCGGGATGGTAGGTCCATGCCCGACATCAGCACCATCGTCTCAAGGCGCGAGATGACGTCCCGCGGGGAGTTGGCGTGGACTGTGGTCAGGGAGCCGTCGTGGCCGGTGTTCATGGCCTGGAGCATGTCCAGCGCCTCGCCGCCGCGACATTCCCCCACGATGATGCGGTCGGGGCGCATGCGGAGGGCGTTGCGCACGAGGTCGCGGATGGTGATTGCGCCCTTGCCCTCGATGTTCGGCGGCCGCGCCTCAAGCCGCACCAGATGCGGCTGCTCGAGGCGCAGTTCGGCGGCGTCCTCGATTGTCACGATGCGCTCGCCATCGGGGATGAAGGAGCTGAGGAGATTGAGTAGAGTCGTCTTGCCGGAGCCTGTGCCGCCGGAGACGATCACGTTCTTGCGCATCTTTACGCAGATGTCGAGGAAGTGGGCGATGTCGGGCGTCCAGGTGCCGAAGCGGATGAAGTCGTCAACGGTGAGGGGAACCCGCGCGAACTTGCGGATGGTGATGCAGGGGCCGATCAGCGAGAGTGGCGGGATGATGGCGTTCACGCGGGAGCCGTCGGGAAGGCGGGCGTCCACATAGGGCTGGCTCTCGTCGATGCGGCGGCCGATGGGGCTTACGATGCGCTCGATGATGGCGAGGACTGAAGAGTCGTCCATGAAGGACTGCCCGGTGAGTTCCAGTCGGCCGTGGCGCTCCACATAGACCTTCTGCGGGCCGTTGACCATGATCTCGCTGATGGAGTCGTCGGCTAGGAACTTCTCAAGCGGACCGAGGCGCATGGCCTCGTCGAAGATTTCGTCGGCGAGCGTTGCGGGGTCGATGCCGGCGGGGAGCTTTGCGCGGACATCCCGCATTATTTCGGCAAGCTTTTCGCGGGCGCGGCCGGCGAGTTCTTCTCCGGCGAGGTTGGAGGCGCTGAGGCGCTTGAGATCGAGGCGCTGCACCAGCTCGCGGTGGATCTGGTTCTTGATTTCGCGGTGCAGGGAGGTGGGGGCGGCAGGGGCGGCGGCGGTAGGTGCCGCCGCCGAGGCTGGGGCTCCGCGCCCCTGTCCCCTCTGGCCGAACTCAGTTCGGCCGTCAAGACTTGGCTTGGGCTTGGGATCGGGCGGCGGGGGTATGGCGGGTGCTATGCGGTATGGGCCGATTTCCACTATGTCGCCGTTGGAGAGCGGGTAGGGCGCGCCGGGGGGAAGGGGATTCCCGTTGAGGAGCGTGCCGTTGCTGGAGGAGAGGTCTTCCACAGTGACGCCGCCATCCTTCACGCGAAGAAGCGCATGCCGTTCGCTGACGGCGGGGTTGCGCAGGCGAAGGCGCGCGCCTTCGCCGCGCCCTATTGTGAACTCGCCGTCAGGCAGATTGCACCGCACGGGCGCCGAGCCTTCAGAAGATATTTCCAATTCCAGCATTGCATGTATATTCTACCATGAATCGCCATAATGGTATAATTTTTTACATGGGCGAAACCCTGTCAATTAAATCTTCAGGCAAATGGCGGCGCTTTTTGCGCAACCCGCGCGCATCGGCGTCGGCTGCGCTGCTGGCCGTCATCTTCGCCGTCTCGCTCTTCGGCGGCGCGTTCCTGCCGCCGCCGGGGGAGATAACCGACCCCGCCTCGCTGGAGCCGCACCGCCGCCTCAGGGTGCGCATCGTCCCGGAGGTGCGCTCGGGCCGCATCGACATCTCACCGGCGATGGCCGTTGCCGCCGAGACCGGCGCGGCGGCATTCTCCCCGGCTCTCACCAATGGCGCGGAGGTCGCCTCCGCTCTGCCTCTCCCCGCAGATGCCCTGGCCGCCATCTCCAACCGCTTTGCAAACTTGGCTTCGCCGGCAGCATCCTTCGCGGTGGCGCTGCCTGACGGCACCGAGGCGGCGTTGTCGCTGGCCGAATACGCGCCGCGCGCCATGCCGCCGCGCACTGTGCGGCTACGCCTCCGCGACACCGATGCCGCAGCCGCGCGCCGCACCATCTCCTTCACCCTTAAGCGCGACGACCCCCGTGCCGCCGAATACGAGTCCAACGCCACGCTTGAGCCGGTGGCCTGGCCTTTCCGCCCCGTTCCCGGGCATCCTTGCGGGATAGACGCCGCAGGGCGCGACGTGCTGGCGCGAATCGTCGCGGGAACGCGCATCGCTTTGCTCTTCGGCCTCGTCTTGGTGGCGTCGTCAATGGCGCTGGGCATAGCGGTAGGCGCGGTGCAGGGGTATTTCGGCGGCGTGGTCGATATCGCCTCGCAGCGGCTGATTGAAATCTGGAGCGCCCTGCCGTTCCTCTACGTGATGATGCTCGTCGGCTCGGTAGTCGGCCGCTCATTCGCGTTGCTGCTGCTCTGCTACGGGCTCTTCAACTGGATTGGCATTTCCTACTACATGAGGGCCGAGTTCCTGCGGCTGCGTTCGCGTCCATTCGTGGATGCGGCGCGGTGCCAGGGCTTCTCCACGCTGAACATCATGATGCACCACATCCTGCCCAACGCGCTTACGCCGGTCATAACGCTGCTGCCTTTCTCCCTTATCGGCGCAATCGCCTCCATCTCTGCGCTGGACTTCCTTGGCTTCGGACTGCCGCCCCTCACGCCGTCGCTCGGCGAACTCCTGGGCCAGGCGCAGCAGAACACATCCGCCTGGTGGCTAGCACTTTATCCGGCGCTCGTCCTCTTCATGGTAATGCTCCTCTCCGTGTTCGTGGGGGAGGGGCTGCGCGACGCCTTCGACCCCAAGCCCGCCGCCCGATACGAGTAGGCGGCAACCGCCATTTTACGGCGCGGGCAGGGCATCTGCCGCGTTTTTTGGTAGAATGGTTGCGCTTTTTTTTCGAGACACAGCAATGGCAGACAAGCAGATATCCCCGGCTGAATACGGCGACGACAAAATCATATCCCTGGACCCAATGGAGCACATCCGCCAGAGAACCGGCATGTATATCGGCCGACTCGGCGATGGCGCCCAATATGAGGACGGCATCTACATCCTCCTGAAGGAGGTCGTCGATAACGCCATCGACGAGTTCATCATGGGCTTTGGCAAAAGGATCGAAGTCCGCCTCGACTACAACTCTGGCGAGGTTTCGGTGCGAGACTTCGGCCGCGGCATCCCCCTTGGCAAGGTCGTCGAGTGCGTGTCGAAGATGAACACCGGCGGCAAGTTCGACGACTCCGTCTTCCAGTTTTCAGTCGGCATGAACGGCGTAGGCACCAAGGCCGTGAACGCCCTTTCCGATCACTTTGAGGTCCGCTCCTTCCGCGACGGCGAGTATTCCGAAGCCTTCTTCGAGAAGGGGAAGCTCATCTCCAAGAAGCGCGGAAAGCAGAAGACGCCCGAGCGCAACGGCACCTTCATCAAGTTCCACCCCGACCCCGAGCTCTTCCGCAAATACCAGTTCCGCGAGGAGCACGTCGAGCGGCGCATGAAGATGTACGCCTACCTCAACGCCGGACTGACCCTCGACTACAACGGCTCCAAGGTGGTTTCCGAAAACGGGCTGCTCGACCTCATCCGCGACGAGGCCGACATCGAGAAGCTCTACGAGCCCTTCCACTACCGCTCCAAGGAGCTGGAGGTGGTGTTCGTCCATACCAACCGCTTCAGCGAATCCTACTTCTCCTTCGTCAACGGCCAATACACCACTGACGGCGGAACGCATCTGACGGCCTTCAAGGAGGGCCTGCTGAAGGCGGTGAACGAGTTCTCGAAGAAGCACTTCGACGGCGACGATGTGCGCGACGGCATCGTCGGCGCAGTCGCCGTGCGCGTGCAGAACCCGGTCTTCGAGGCGCAGACCAAGAACAAGCTCGGCATGCCCGATCTGCGCAACGGCTGGGTGAACGAGATCAAGCGCGTCGTGGAGGAGTCGCTGCACCGCGCCCCCAGCGAGGCCGCTAAGCTACTTGAGAAGATCACGGCCACGAGCGAGATGCGCGCCGAAATCGGCAAGGTGAAGAAGCTGGCGCGCGAGCGCAACCGCGCGGTGACGGTGCGCGTCCCGCAGCTGAGCGACTGCAAACACCACCTCAACATCGCCAAGGACACGGGCCACGACTCAACGATCTTCATCGTGGAGGGCAAGTCGGCGGCCGGCACCTTCATTTCAAGCCGCGACCCGACCTGCCAGGCGGTGTTCACCCTGCGCGGCAAGCCGCTGAACGTCTGCGAGCTCAAGCGCGACGCCATCTACAAGAACGAGGAGCTCTTCAACCTGATGAAGAGCCTTGACATCGAGGAAAGCTTCGAGCGGCTGCGCTACGAAAAGGTGGTGATCGCCACCGATGCCGATGTCGATGGCTACCACATCCGCAATTTGATGATCACCTACTTCATGAAGTTTTTCGACCGCATAGTCAAGGACGGCCGGCTCTTCGTGCTGGAGACGCCGCTGTTCCGCGTCCGCGACAAGAAGACGACCCTCTACTGCTACAACGAAGCGGAGAAGCAGAAGGCGTTGGCGAAGATAGGCAAAGGCGCCGAGACGACGCGCTTCAAAGGGCTGGGGGAGATCAACGCCGGCGAGTTCAAGGCGTTCATTGGAAAGGACATTCGGCTGACGCCGATAGACTGCCAGCGAGACGTAGGCATAGGCGAGACGCTCCAGTTCTACATGGGCGGCAACACCAAGGACCGCCGGCAATATATCTTGGACAACCTGGTGCTGACGGAGGAGTTCCTGCATGAATAAGGACAAGGAACACGACGACGCCGAGAACGGCGCGCCGCAGGATGACCCCTTCGCCTCGCTCTTCGCCCAGGCGCAGGGCGCGGCCGCACCGGCGGCTGGCGCTGCGCCCGCCGCTCCCGCGGCGGAAGAGGCGGCGGCACCTGGCGCGGTGGCTGAGGAAGCCGCCGAAGCCACTGGCGAGGACGCCAGTGTGCAAAACCAGGAGGAAGCCGCCGAGGCGGCTGGTATTGCACCCACCGCTCCTGTGCCGCCCGCTGGTGTTGCACCCACCGCTCCTGCGGTGGGTCGCGCAGACCTGCGCGAAACTCCGCTTCCTGCACCCACCGCTCCTGCGGCGGGGCGCGCGGAGCAGCGCGAAAAGCCGCTTTCCGGCCATGGCCCCCTCCGCGACCTGATCAACGACAACTACCTCCAGTTCGCCACCTACACCATCTGCAACCGCGCCATCCCCACCGTCGAGGATGGCCTCAAGCCCGTCCAGCGCCGCATCCTCCACGCCCTCTGGGAAAAGGACGACGGCCGCTTCTCCAAGGTCGCAGGCGTCGTCGGCGACACCATGCACTACCACCCGCATGGCGACGCCTCCATCTACGAGGCCATCGTGAACCTGGTGAACATGCGCTACCTCGTCGAGGGCCAGGGCAACTACGGCAACATCTTCACCGGCCACGAGGCGGCCGCGCCGCGTTACATCGAATGCCGCCTCACCGAACTCGCCCGCCGCGAGCTCTTCGACGAGAAGATCACCGCCTTCACCCCAAGCTACGACGGCCGCAGCAAGGAGCCGATCATCCTCCCGGCCAAGATACCCGTCCTGCTGCTGATGGGCGTCAAGGGCATTGCCGCCGGCCTCTCCACCGAGGTCTTCCCGCACAACTTCAACGAGCTGATCGAAGCCCAGATCGCCATCATCCAGAAGAAGCCCTTCAAGGTCTATCCTGACTTCATCACCGGCGGCGTGATCGACGTTTCCGAATACGCCGACGGCGCCGGCAAGATCAAGATCCGCGCCACCATCGAGCAGCGCGACAAGAACAAACTCGTCGTAACCTCGCTGCCGTGGGGCCAGACCACGGAGTCGCTCATCGCCAGCATCGAGGACGCCATCTCCAAGAAGAAGGTGCAGGTGCGCGAGATCACGGACCTCACCTCGGAGAAGGTAGAGATAGAGCTGACCCTCTCCGTAGGCGCAATGCAGGACAAGGTGACGCAGGCGCTCTACGCCTTCACCAACTGCGAGGTTTCGCTCTCGTCGCGCCCGGTGGTGCTAATCGACAACCGGCCGCGCGAGATGACGGTGTCGCAGATACTGGAGGCCAACACCAACCTCCTCCTCGACATCCTCAAGCGTCAGCTGGAAGTCCGCGCCGGGGAACTCGACGCCGCCTTCCACAACAAGACCCTCGAGCAGATATTCATCGAGGAGCGCATCTACAAGCGCATCGAGGAACAGGAAACCTACGAGGCGGTGCAGCAGGCGGTGCTTGACGGCCTCGCGCCGTTCAGGCCGCGCCTGCGCCGCGACGTGACGCTGGAGGACGTGGAGCAGCTGCTCCAGATCCGCATCAGGCGCATCTCCCGCTACGACATCGAGAAGAACCGCCGCGAGATCGAGGGCATACTTGCAGAGGAGGCGGAGGTCGCGGAGAACCTGAAGCACCTGCGCGCCTACGCCACCCGCTACCTCAAGGACCTGATCAAGCGCTACGGCAAGAAATACCCGCGCGTCAGCCAGATTTCCGAAACGCCGTTTGGCGCAATCGAAGTGCGTGAGCTCACCGCAAGCGAACTTTCCATCCGCATTGACCGCGAGAACGGTTATGTCGGCACGGCGGTGCGCGGCGGCGAGGAGCTCTTCAAGTGCTCGTCGCTCGACAAGCTGCTCTTCGTTTGGCAGGACGGCCGCTACAAGGTGGTGTCGCCGCCGGACAAGCTATTCATCGACAAGAACCTGCTCATCTGCCAGGTCTTCGACAAGGAGCGGCAGTTCACGGCGGTCTATACTGAGCCGAAGTTCGGCTTCACCTACATCAAGCGCTTCGCCTTTGGCGGCTGCATCCTGAACAAGGACTACTCCTTCGCGCCGGAGAAGAGCAAGGTCATCTACTGGGCGGAGGGCACGCCTGAGGCGCTCTATGTGAAATACAAGCCGGCGAAGGGCCAGCGCGTGAACCAGCAGCTATTTGTGCCTGGCGAGGTGCTTGTGAAGGGCGTTACGGCGCGCGGCAAGCAGATGACCTCGAAGGGCATCAAGGCCATAACGGACGAAAAGCCGCGCGGCTGGGACGACGAGGCTGTGAAAGGCACGCTCTTTTAGCCGCGCTGCGGCGCTGCGCGATGAGGAATTGGCGCGGCGCCGACCGGTAAAGCGGCGCGGCAAAAAACAAGCGCGGCGGGAAACCGCCGCGCTGTTTGGTTTTGCATCCCGCCGCGTTGTCGGCGGGGGTTTGTTTTTACCTGTAGAAGGCGAACTCGCCGCGGCGGTTGAGGCGCCAGGCCTCTTCGCCGGAACCCATGACGGCCGGGCGCTCCTCGCCAAAGGAGCGGGACTGGATGCGCTGCGGGTCGATGCCAAGGCCGCCGATGTAGTTGCGGACGGCCAGGGCGCGCTGCTCGCCGAGGGAGAGGTTGTATTCGTTCGAGCCGCGCTCGTCGCAGTGGCCCTCGATGATGAGGACGTAGCTGGGATACTGGCGGAGGATGTCGGCCGCCTGCTGGATCTTCGCGACCTCCTCGGCCGGAAGCTGGAAGGAGTCATAGCCGAAATAGACGGGCTGGACTGCGACGTCGGTGGCCGGCGTGCGGTTGAGGTCGAAGGGCTCGCCTGTGAGGGCGAGACCAGTCTCGTCGTCGGTGAGAGTCTGGAAGGTCATGTCCCCGTCATCGTATCCGTTGCCAGCGGCGTTATTGCCCTTGCGGCTGCGGCAGCCGGTGGTGGCGAGGGTTGCGACGGCGACGAGCGTCACTGCGATCTTGAGCGTTGTGGTGTTCATTATGTTTTTACCTTTGTTGTTGATGTTACAGTTGAAAAGTTAGCGGATGGAACCCGACCAGTCTGGCGAACGCCAGTCTCCATTGGGCAGAGATAATTTTACAGGAGTGTCCCCCTCGGTGTCAAGCACCCAGAGGGAGAACGAGCGTCCGTCGCGGCGGCTGGCCAGAATGTGGCGGCCGTCGGGCGCCCAGGATGGGTCTTCCCAGTCGGAGCCTTCGGGCGAGACGATTTTGGCTTCGCCGGTGCGCGGGTTTTGGACGACGATTCTGTAGGAACCTTGCTTTGAGCAGTAGGCGATGCGGCCATCGGGGCCCCATGATGGCGCCACGTTCTGCGAGCCGTTCCCTGAGATGCGATAGGAATTCTTATTCTGAGAGTCGATCACGTAGATCTGGGGCGTGCCGCCCTCGTCGCTCACGTATGCGATTTGGTTGCCGTCAGGCGACCAGCAGGGGCTGGCCTCTGCGCCGCGCTTGGTGTAGGTGAGGCGCGTGGCCTTGCGCGTTACGGTGTTGATGACGAACAGCTCGGGGTTCCCGGGGTGGGAGAGGATGGCCGCGACGAGCTTGCCGTCTGGCGAGACGGCGCCTCCGGTGTTGAGGCCGGTGAAGTTGGCCAGAGGCGCGCGCTTGCCGCCGGAGGTCGAGACTCCGAAAATGCAGGGGTATCCGCGCGAGAAGCTGGTGTAGTAGATCTTCGAACCGTCTGGGGTGAAGGAAGGCGAGAGAGGGGATGTCGCCTCTGTGGAAAATTTCTGGAGGGCGGCGCCGTCGCTGTCGCAGATGCAGATGGCGCCACCGCGCCCTTCCTTGCTGACGAAGGCGATGCGCGTGGCGGCGATGCCGTTGCGCCCCTTGATGCGGCGCGTCATTTCATCGGCGAGGCGGTGTGCCTGCCAGCGGGCCTCGCGCGTGCCGGCGGTGGTGTCGCCCCACTCGAAGGCGCCGCCGTTCCAGCGAACGCGTACCCGCGTGGCCAGGGTTTCGCCGCCCTGCTGGACGGCCTGTCCTGTGATCTCGATGCCCGCGCCGTATTTGCTAGTTGCGATTTCGAACCAGCCGGAACGGTCAAGATCCTGCTTGAGCACATTTACGAAAGTCGCGCCCAGGGCGCCGGAAGTTTGGAGTGACGCCAGGGAAACTGGATCCTTGCCGGATCCCGCGCCCTTTGTGACGGTGAATGGCGTAACGGCGCTGACTGGGAGCGCGGCCATTGCCGCCGCGAAGAGCGCGGCGGCAATGGCTGTCTTTGCTAATCTGCCAAGCATGGGTCTTGAGCCTTTTGCTTAGTTGCCTTCTTAGGCGTCTTCCAAAGCCGCGACGCCGGGGAGCTCCTTGCCTTCGAGGAACTCGAGCGACGCGCCGCCGCCGGTGGAGATGTGGGTCATGTCGGCCGCCTTGCCGCTCTTCTTCACGGCGCTGACGCTGTCGCCGCCGCCGATGATCGAAGTGCCGCCGTTGGGCTTCACCGTCGCGACCGCGTCGCAGACGCCGAAGGTGCCCTTGGCGAGAGGCGCGAACTCGAAGCAGCCCATCGGGCCGTTCCACACGACCGTCTTGGCGCCCTTGATGGCCTCGGAGAAGAGCGCGACGCTCTTCGGGCCGATGTCCAGGCCCATCCAGCCGTCGGGGATGTCGCCCTCGCAGAGCTCGATCTTGATGTCGGAGGCGTCCTTCGTCTCCGGGAACTTGTCGGCGATGACGTTGTCCACGGGGAGGAGGATCTTCACGCCCTTGGCCTTGGCGGCGTCGAGCATTTCCTTGCAGTAGGCGACCTGCTCGTCTTCGCAGAGGGAGGTGCCGATCTTGATGCCGAGGGCCTTCTTGAAGGTGTAGGCCATGCCGCCGCCGATGATGAGGGTGTCGACCTTCTGCAGCAGGTTCTTCACGACGGCCAGCTTGTCGGAGACCTTGGCGCCGCCGAGGATGGCCACGAAGGGGCGCACCGGGTTGTCAACGGCGTCGCCGAGGAACTTCAGTTCCTTCTCCATCAGGAAGCCGGAGACTGCGGGCTTGAGGTAGTCGGCGATGACGGCCGTGGAGGCGTGCGCGCGGTGGGCGGTGCCGAAGGCGTCGTTCACATAGACGTTGCCGTAGGAGGCGAGCTTCTTCGCCATGTCCTTGCGGGCGGCCTTCAGCGCGGCCTTCTTCTCCTGGTATTCCTCCTCGGTGAGGTGGATGCCCTTCTTGTCGTCGTCCTTCTTGACCTTGCCGTCCTCGGCCTTGTAGAAGCGGGTGTTCTCAAGGAGGACGACCTCGCCCGGCTTGAGCGCGGCGGCGATTTCGTCGGCGGCCATGCAGTCGGGGGCGAACTTCACCTCGCGCCCGATGAGCTCGGCGAGGCGGTCGGCGACCGGCTTGAGGGTGAACTCAGGCTCGAAGCCCTTGCCTTTCGGCCGTCCGAGGTGCGACATCAGGACGAGGGACGCGCCCTTGTCGAGAATGTATTTGATCGACGGCAGCGCGGCCTGGATGCGGGTGTCGTCGGTGATCTTGCCAGAACCGTCCTTGGCCATTGGGACGTTGAAGTCGGCGCGCATGACGACGCGCTTCCCGGCCAGGTCGATGTCACGGATTGTCTTCTTGCTCATTTTTAGTAGTTCCTTTCGATTCGCAAATTGAGAGAATATTCTACCATAAACCGCGCCGCGCCGCCACGGGGGAAAGTTCGGGCGACTGGCTGTCCTTTCTGAATATTTCTGTTTTTTGCTATAATTAAGCACGATGATTGGCAAAATGAAAGAAGGACGCCTTACGGCGGCGGCAGCGGATGCCATTCTGCTGGCGCTGTCCCTTCTTGCCGCCTACGCGCTGCGGTTCAACTTCGCCGTTCCGGATTACCATGTGGCGCTTCTGAAATACGTCGCCCCCTTCACCCTTGCCCTGGAACTGGTGCTCTTGGCCGCATTTGGTTGCCACAGGACGGTCTGGCGCTGGTTCTCCGCCGCCGACCTGCCGCGGCTCTTGGCGGCGCTGTCGTCGGCCTCCGCGTTGTCGCTGCTCTGCCGTGGAGTTTTCAGCGGCATTGCAATGTCGCACCGCTTCTATGCGCCAATCAGCGTGAACTTGATGAACTTTGCGATGGCCATCTGCGCCCTCGTGGGGGCGCGCTGGCTTAGGCGCATTGTGGCGGAGGGCGGCCGCCAGCGCGCGACGTCTGCCGCAACGGTCGCCATTGTCGGCACCGGCCCCGCCAGCCTGTCGGTGGCATATGCGCTGCGCCACGAAGTTCCAGCCACCCGCGAGGTGCTGGGCTTCATAGGCGAAGGCGATGGCTCCTCTGGCGCCACCATCCAGGGGCTGCCGGTGATTGCGACGCTCGGTGATCTCGCCGTTCCCGGCGTGGAGCGGAACATGCGCCTCTCCGAGGTTATCGTGCCGCAGGGGCTTCTCGACCGTGCCGGGATGCAGCGTCTCCTTTCGCTTTGCCGCGCCATTGGCGCCCGCATGGTCGTCGCGCCCGACTACTCTTCCGTCCTCGACAGCGGCGATGGCGATTCCGCCCTCCGCAGCGCCGACATCACCGACATCCTCAAGCGGGGCGTCGCCACGGAGGCCACCTTCGCCGAGCACCGCAAGTTCCTTGAAGGCCGGCGCGTCATGGTGACAGGCGCCGGCGGTTCGATTGGGTCTGAAATCGCGCGCCAGGCGCTTGCCGCAGGCGCGGAGCGCGTGACGCTTGTCGAGCGCGGCGAGCTGGCCCTCTTCGAGATCGCCCGCGAACTTGGCGCTTCCCCTCGCGCGGCCGCCCTGACGCGCCATATCGCCGATGTCGGCGATGCGCGGCGGATGGCGCGAATCCTCGCCGCCGAGCGCCCTGAGATCGTCTTCCACGCCGCCGCCTACAAGCACGTGCCGCTCATGGAGGAGAATGTCTGCGAGGCGGTGAGCAACAATGTCTTCGGAACACTGACCCTGGCGCGGGAGTGCGCCGCCGCCGGCGTCGGGACCTTCGTGCTCCTTTCAAGCGACAAGGCCGTGGAGCCTTCCTCGGTGATGGGCGCCACAAAGCGCGTCTGCGAACTGGCAATCGCCGGCATCGGCGGCGCAGGGCAGGGGGGCGGCGCCACACGGTTCACAGCAGTGCGCTTTGGAAACGTTCTCGGCTCCACCGGCTCCGTGGTGCCGGTCTTCCGCGAGCAGATACTGACTGGCGGCCCGGTCACCATAACCCACCCCGACATGGAGCGCTACTTCATGACCATCCCCGAGGCGGCCAGCCTCACCATCGTGGCGGCGGCAATGGCGCCCTCGATGCCTGGAAGGGCCTTCGTCCTCGAAATGGGCGAGCCTGTGAAGATCGTCTCCCTCGCCGAGGACATGATCCGCCTCGCCGGAAAGGTGCCTGGACGCGACGTGCGCGTGGCCTTCACTGGAACGCGTCCAGGCGAGAAGCTGCGCGAACGCCTGACGACTTCAAGCGAAACGCTGGCCCCGACGGACAACGCCCAGATATCCTGCTTCAAGATGGCAGTGGTCGCCGACAAGGCGCTCGACGCCCTGCTGGCGACGCTGCATTCCGCGACTGAAAATGGCGACGATGCCGCCGCCCGCAAGGCGCTGCTCGCCTTTGTCGATGGCGGGGAAGATAAAAAGGACAAAGGGGGTGCCGCATGAAATCCCGGAAAATGCTGGCCGCCGCGCAGTGGCTCTCCTTCGCAGTCGCCTTCTACATTCTCGTGGTCATGTGCCGAGGTGTCTTCGGCTGGCTTGTCGGTTCCGTATTCCTTGAGCCGCGCGAGGACATGGCGCACGGCTGGTTTATCCCGGTTTTCTCAATCGCCCTGTTCTGGATAAAGCGCAGGGAGTTGCGCGCCGCCGCCGGCGACCCCTCCCTGGCCGCGCTTCTCCTAGCCATTCCGGGTGTGATCCTCTTTATCATCGGCGAACTTGGCGAGCAGGTGCGCTTCTCACACGTCGGGGCGATCTGGCTTCTCTGGACGGCGCTATATGCCGCCTGGGGGCGCCGTCTGGCGCGTGTCGCGGCCTTCCCGATAGCATTCCTCCTTTTCACCATGCCGCTGAGCTTCCTGGACATTTTCACGGTGAAGCTGAGGCTCATTATCGCCGCCGTCGCGACAACGCTCCTGGGCGGCATCGGCATTGAGACGGTGCGCGTCGGCACGGGCCTCCACTGCCTCGCCGGTGGAGGCTTCAACTTGGACATCGCCGATCCTTGCAGCGGCATGCGCTCCGTGTTCGCCATGACGGCCATCGCCGCCGGATACGCCTACCTCCATCAGAAAACCCTCCGTGGGAAGTTGCTTCTCTTTTGCTGCTCGATTCCGCTGGCCATGCTTGGCAACTTGGCGAGGATATTCTCAATCGCCATCGTGGCCGCCGCCTTCGGCCAGCAGGTTGCGACTGGCTTCTACCACGACTATTCCGGCTACGTCACCTTCCTTGTGGCCATCCTTGCCATGGTGGCCCTGGGCGACGTCTTCTCGCGCCTCTTTGACCGCAAGGCGCAGCCATCGCCATCTGCTCCATCTCCAAATCATGAGGTCAAGGCTGGGGTTGCGCAGAACGGCGGATTCGCCGTCGCGTTGCGCAGCGTTTTGCCGCTTGTGCTCATGCCGCTCATTCTTTTCGCCACGCTCAATCATGTCAGGCACGCCCCGCCGCGTCTCCAGGAGAGCGACGACTTCGTCGCAAAGTCCATGCCCGAACTTGAAGGCTACACCTCGCGCGTCCCCGCCTTCTGCCAGAACGAACACTGCCTCAACACGTTGGAGTGCGAAGACGAGGCTTCCATCCCCAAGAAGTGCCCGAAATGCGGCGGCGCGATCGACACTCGCTCTCTGGCGGAGCACGATATCCTGCCTGCCGACACCCGCATGCTGAAGCGCAACTACTACGATGTCCTGGGCAATGGCTGGAAGGTGTCCGTCGTTGTGAACGGTCGTTCCCGCCAGAGCATCCACCGCCCCGAGATATGCCTCCCGGCGCAGGGGTGGTCGATTGAGCACGGGCGCATCGTTTCCTTCCCGCTCGCCGATGGCGACACCCTGGCCATGCACTGCATGGACGTCCGCCCTCGCTCATCTTCTTCGGAGTACCGCATGGGCCATGGCTACTTCTTCGTGAACCCTAGGCAGCGCGCGGCAAGCCACCTCAAGCGAATCCTAATCTCGGTGCATGACCGCGCCTTCGCCGGCCGCGTCACCCGCTGGGCCATGGTGACCGTATCGGCAGATGCGCCGCTGGCCGACACCGAGCGTCGCAAGGAGCAGACTGCCGACTTCCTCTCCGAGCTGATGCCGAAACTGTTCAAGGAATGACCTCATGCCCATCCCTTACGTCAAACTGATCGTTTCCACTATGGTGGCCTGCGTGGCGGCGCTGGCGCTGACGCCGCCCGTCAGATCGATGCTGACCCGCCTTGGCGTCGTCGACATGCCATCCAAGCGCCGCATCAACAAGAAACCCATACCCCGCGGCGGCGGCATCGCCCTCGTCGCCTCCTTCGCCCTGGCCGCTTTCTTCGCAATTAGCGTCCTTGGACTTAAAGACCGGCTCTGGAATTCCGACTTCACTCCTTACGCGATTTCCGCCGCTGCAATAATCGTCGTGGTTGGACTGATAGACGACATCCGGGGAGTAAAGCCACTCGTGAAGCTGATGGCGCAGGTGGCGGCCGCATGCATCGTATTCGCTGGTGACGTGTCCTTCGGCCACCTAATCCTATTCTCCGTGCCTGAATGGATCGACCTAATCATCACCATTGGCTGGTTCGTTATAATCGTCAATGCCTTCAACCTCATCGACGGCCTGGACGGCCTCGCTTCGGGGCTTGCGATCATTGGCGCGTGCGGAATGGCCGCAACGCAGCTGCTGCGTGGCAACGCCGCCGTCCTGCCAACGCTCTTCATCCTCATAGGCGCCGGCGCCGGCTTCCTTCGCTACAACTACAACCCGGCTTCGGTGTTCCTCGGCGACACGGGCTCGCTCTTCCTAGGCTTCCTGTTGGCGCTCACCCCGCTCGCCGGTGGCGGCAAGGCCGTCTTCATCGCCTCGGTTGGCGTGCCTCTCCTCGTCGTGGGGCTGCCGCTTTTCGACACCGTTCTCGCAATTCTGCGTCGCTCGGCGCGCGCGATGCTGGGCACCTCAAACGGCCTTAGGGAGGTCGTGCTGCCGGACGTGGAACACCTGCACCACCGCCTCCTCTCCTCCGGCATGAGCCAGCGGCGCGTGGCGGGCATCCTCTACGCCATGGCCGCCATTCTCGTCTTCACAGCCGTCGGCTTGTCCGCCAAAGGCTCGCCTTCATACGGCACGGCCATCCTAGGCATGATCGTCGTGCTGGGGATTATCGGACGCCAGCTGACAAACGTCGAGCTGTGGTATGTCGGCAACGCGTTGAACAACGCGGCCACTTCGCTCCCCCGCAAACTGCTTGCATTGATATACGTGGGCCTTGACATCGCGGTTCTGGTCGTAGGGTGGTACTGGTCCGCCGAACTGACCCTCATCCCCCACATCGGGCTGGTCGGCCTGCATTTCGTCGGGGAGTTCCCATTCTTCTTCTTTAGCATATTCGCCTCGTTCTTCGCTTTCAGAATCTACAACCGCCGCTGGGACTACTCGCAGGGGCTGGACTACTTCGTCCTGCTGGCGGCCGTGTCTATCGGCTGCCTGGTCGCCTACTCTCTGGTGGATACCTTCTCTTCGCCCACTCTGGGCTTCAACCGCCGGGTGCCCGTGTTTCTGGCCCTGATCAGCGTTCCGCTTCTTGGCATACGCATGATGCGCGTCGTGCTTCGCGGACTGCTCGCCACTGCGCGTCGCGGCCATGGGGACCACATCCGCGCCATCGTCTATGGCTCAGGCATTGGCTTCTATGTCCTATACGCCCTCTTCAAGCACCGCTTTGGCAAGGAGGGCGGCAACATCGTAGTCGCCGACGTCGTCGATGACGATCCCGACGCGATTGGCAGCTATGTGCAGGGCTTCCACGTTGGCGATGCGGCCAAACTAGAATCCATAGTGGTCAAGAGCAAAGCCACGGCGATTGTCCTCTCCAAGGGCGTCTCGCCAAAGACGCTCTCCAAGCTCAAAGCCTTCGCAAGTTCCCACAATCTCCTTCTCAAGCGCTTCGCCTTCTCCCTGCGGAGTGCCGATGTCGCTGATCGCAAGTAGGAAGTCGCGGGAAATGGATCTCAGATTTCAGATTTAAAATTTGTCATGCGCACACTGATACAATCATGCATCGACGCCTCGCGCGAGGCCGTGAACTCCCTTGGGCGGCAGATGGACAAAATCGTCGCCGCATGTGACCTCGTCGTCGGCACCTACAAGAACGGCCGCAAGGTGCTGACCTGCGGCAACGGTGGCAGCGCAGCCGAGGCGATGCACATGAGCGAGGAGGCAGTCGGTCGCTTCCGCGGCAACCGCCGTTCCCTCCCAGCCGTCTCGCTGACTGCCGACGGCACCGCCCTCACCTGCATTGGCAATGACTTCGGCTTTGACTGCGTATTCTCGCGGCAGGTCGAGGGCCTGGGCGTCGAAGGCGACCTCCTCGTTCTCTTCTCCACCAGTGGCAACGCCAATAATCTCACGCTCGCCCTCGACGCCGCGAAGGCCAAAGGCATGAAGACGCTGGCCATTCTCGGCAAGGGAGGCGGACGCCTCGCCGGCCGCGCCGACGTGGAAATCATCATCGAGGGAACGGACTCGGGTCGTATCCAGGAGGCCCACCAGCTCCTGATGCACATCCTCCTCGACGCCGTCGAACATGCCTTCCTACCAGAGCAGTAAGAATGTGAAACTGTGAAAACAGCCAACAGTCAATAGCCAATGGTTAAATCTTAAAAAACATTTTCACACTTTCACACTTTCACACTTCCACACTTCCACATTTCCACATTTTCACATTTCCACATTTCCACACTTCCACATTTTCACATTTCCACACCATCATGTCTAAAAAACTTCTCTTCACTTCTCTTCTCGTCGCAGCCGCGCCGCTCTTTGCGCAGACTGTCTCATTCTCCATCTCCCTCAACCACCAGTCATACGTCCTGGACGAGCAGGTGGAGCTGACCTTCCGCATAAAGAACCTCGGCGTCACCCCCATCAACATCAGCGACTACGAGCTCTTCCGCGACAATCGAGTTGAAATAGAAATCATAGACCAGTCCCGCCAGGTGCTCAAGCCTTTCCGCGAAGGGCGCATCATCGAGGCGCTTTCGCTTGAAAAGGACGAGGCGCAGGCCTTCCGGGTTCCGCTCTGCGACTGGTTCCCCCTGGGCATTGGCCACTATCAGGTGCGCGTGAAGCTATATAACGCCGGCCTGCGCTTCGACTCGCCGATTGAGATGTTCGATGTCGTGCCGGGGTTCGAACTTGCCACGGCCTCCCATCATGTGAGCCTGCGCCCCGCCATCGAACGGACTCTCCATCTGGTCTATTGGGCGAGGGAGAATCACGAATACGCCTTCCTCCGCGCGGAGGACAATCCTCCTCGCGGGCGCATCCGCACGATGCTGCTGGGCGACATCATGCGCGTCAAGAAGCCGTCCATCGAACGCAAGGGCCCTGATGGCGTATTCCATGTCTTCCGGCAGGTGACGCGGGACACCCTCTCGCGGACGGAGATCATCTCCGACCTCGACGGCATCCGCGTCGCCGACGTGAAGCACGCGGTGGAATCGGCCTCTTCCCCGATGATCGACAGCCTCCGCGAGGCTGTCGAGCGCAAGGCCAATGAAAAACGATAGTCCGGCGCGTCGGCAGCGCCTACCTGTGCATTAGGTAGGTGGCGCCGACGATTGCGCGTTCCAGGTAAATCGATGCCATCATCAGCGGATGGGCCAGCGCCCGCCGCCACTTTCCTTTTTCCATGAAGACGCCGAAGAACCGGTAGCCAACGCCAAGCTGCTTCCTGATGGTCGCGTCGTTGTTCCACTTGGCGCGGTAGCGCTCGATGGTGCCGGAGTAGTATGCCTTCTTGCGGAGATGGCGGCGCCAGGAAAACTCCCCTTCGTCGTGGAGCAGGGCGCCGTCGGTCAGCGCAACGCGCGCCCCTGCCGCCAGGCAGAGGCGGTCAAGGTCCCAGTCCTCCTCGCCGGTGATGGTCACGTCGTAGCCACCGGTTTTCTCAAGGAGGGAGCGCTTGAAGACGCGCAAGGCGTCGATGCATGTGGCGTCGTAGAAGGAGCGCTCGAAGTTGCGGACCTTTATCCACCAGCCGCGCCCGACGCGTATTTCGCGGATGTAGAGCGCGTCGGGGGCGTCAGGTGCGGAGATGCGCTGGCGAATCTCAGCCAGCGTCTCGGGCTGCATGCGCATGTCGGCGTCGAGGAAGCAGACGAATGGGGTGGTGGCCTCGCGCCAGCCGCGGTTGCGCTGGGCGCTGCGCTCGGGGCCCTGCTCGACCACGCGGACGCCTTTGGAGCGGGCGATTTCGCAGGTGGCGTCGTCGGAGGCGTTGTCGACGACGATGATATCCAGCCAGTCGCGGGCATCGGCAAGGGCGTCGATGCACTTGCCGATGTTGCGCTCTTCGTTGCGCGTGGGGATGACGACGGTCAGCGCGGGCATGTGTTTCACATTTTCACATTATGCTTCTTTTGCCAGAGCTTCCATACGAGGAAGGCGGCGATGGCCAGGAGCGCTATGCCAATGATCGGGCGGTAGAATATCCAGGCCACGGCAATCGTAACTAGGGCGCACACCATCGCCACAATACCGGCGACAAACCCAGTTCCCATGCCGATGATCGTGCCGATGAATGGCACCACGTCGCCAATCACCGAAAGCGGCTTGAGGACAGTTGACAGCCCGATGTACATCAGCAGGAATCCGGCAAGGCGGAGTATCCATGTGAAGATGGCGTTGCCGCGCCGCGCCGACGCGAACATCTCAGCCGCGTCGCGCGACCCTTCCGCCATCAAATCGACCTTCTTGCCGTTCTTCGCGATGTATGAGGCGAATGTCCCGCCGCGCTGCTTTGCGACAATCGAGATGACGTGCGGGGTCACGATGCTGAAGGTGACGCGCATGTCGCCAATCTCCGGTGATGCGGCCACGTTGCGGACGGCCACGGCCGTCGCATTCGTTCCAGTTGTCGCATTCGTCGCAGTTGCCCCAGAAGTCCCCGGGATGTAGAGGATGTTGCCGGAGCGCTGCGCCGATGCCACGGGGCAGACGTAGACGGTTGGGAACTCGTAGTCGTGGGCGCCGCCGATGCGCCCGATCTGCCCGTCGGTCAGCTGGAATGCTCCGAAGCGGACCACTTCAGCCTGGCGCTCGAGTTCCGAGTAGCCCATGGCGCCGGGGTTGTCGTGGCCGGACTCCTTGAATGATGACGAGTCGATGACTTGGTCGCTCCAGGTTTTGTGGTAGGTGTAGGTGGTCTGCCTGGTGACGGAGCCGCCGAGGTTCTTCTTCTCCCTGGTTTGCGACTCCTCCTCCCACTGGTACATCTCGACATTGCGCTCAAGGCGGATGGCGTTGACGGCGATGCCGAACTCGTTGTCTAAAAGGGTTGCGTCAGTGTCGGCCTTGGCGGTCGCGTGGATGAGGCGCCCTTCGTATTCGGGATCGACGGTCTCCACCGATTCGAGCGGGACGCATGCGCCCTCGCCTTCGGCAAGCGCCTTCGCGGTGCGCACGGAGTTGCCCTCGTTCCAGAACAGGAGCGGGAAACCCAGAATGAACATTATTACACCGGCGACAATGCCCCTGATGGAGTTGCCGAGTCTGGATATCCACGATTCACTGGTTGTTTCAGTTACTGACATGACAGTTCACCCTTTCTTGTTGCAATTAATAATATCAAAAAATGGCGGATTATGATATAATTGTCAGAAGGGTCAGACCCTTTATTCAGAAAGGAAACACTATGCGAAGACTGCGAGTCAAGTTGGATACGGATGCGTACTACCATGTCACGAGCCGGTGCGCGCTCAAGGCGTTTCTCCTGGACGAGAAGGCCAGGGACATGTTCGTGAAGATGATGAGGAAGACGGAGAAGTTCTCCGGGGTTGAAATCGTCACCTACTGCGTGATGAGCAACCACTTCCACATCTTAGTGAAGGTGCCAACGCGAAGGGAGGTGCCGGAGGAGGAACTCCGGGAGCGCATAGTGACGCTGTATGGCGACAGGAAAGCCGACTTTATCTTCAAGCATTGGGAGGACTTGGAGGAGGTCGGACGGCAAGAGGACGTCGTCGAGGAGCAGGATGCCTTCCGCAACCGGATGTATGACTTGTCGGAGTTCGTGAAGACTCTCAAGCAGCGCTACTCGCTGTGGTATTGCTCGAACCACGGCGACATCGAGGGGACTATCTGGCAGAGCCGCTTCCACAGCGTGCTTGTGGAGAATTCGCAGATAGCGCTGACGGCGGTGTCGGCCTACATCGACCTGAACGGCGTCCGCGCAAATCTTGTCAGCGACCCGCGCAACTACGCCTGGTGCGGGTATGGCGCCGCGCTGGCGGGAGACAAGGCGGCAAGGCGCGGAATCGCCTCGCTTTACGAGAACTCCCGCCCGCAATACGAGAAGCTGGCGGCCTACCGCGACCTGCTTGAGTCGAAGGCGGGAATCGGCAACCCGCTTGTCAGGAACTCGGAGCCAGCGGAATTGACCGCTCGCGAGGAGGCCGCCAAGATGGCCGGGAAAGCCAATGACGTTGGCGCGACGGGCAAGAGGTCCAACGGGAGGGGAGAGCCCGCAAACAAAGCGGGAACGGACAAGCAAGACGAGAAGGCTGCGGAAAAGCGGCTGGCGCTGCGCGTGAGGAACGCGAGCCTGTCGCGCGGGGTGGCGTTTGGGTCCGAGGAGTTCGTGCTTGGGCTGATAGCGTCAAGCGGCGGCGAGAGGAGCAGGACGAAGGCGCTGCCGTTCGGGCTGGAAGGCGCGGAGCTGCGCACGGCGGGACGCCGCCTGGCGCAGGCGTGAAAAGTGGGGGAAAAGGAGGAAATGCGGGATGGCGTATCTGAATAAAGGGTCTGACCCTGTGAAGCTGCTGCACCTGTGCTTCCACGATATTGCGGTGCAGCGGATGAAGCTGGAGGGGGTGCGGCGCTACGCCGAGGCGCGCGGGTGGGAGGTTGTCACTTTCAGCAAGGAAGGGTTGGGGGCGGTGCCGGTGGCAGCGCAGCTGGCGCGTCACAAGCCCGTCGGCTGCATCGTCGATTGCTGCGGGAATGAGATACCGATTAAGCCGCATCTCTTCGGGCGGTTCCCCGTCGTGTGGCTTGATGTCCCGTCGGAGTCGCTTGAGGACATAGCCGGCTACCCGTGCGTCTGCGTGGACGAAGAGGCCGTCGCCCGCACCGCGCTGCGCGAACTGTCATCGAACTTCCCGAAGTCGCTTGCCGCGGTGGAGTTCCAGTTCGAGCCATACCAGAAGCGGATGGCGTGGTCGCGCGACAGGGCGCTGTCGTTCCAGTCGCTGGCTGCGGCGGACGGGTTCACATGCGAGGTGTTCGAGACAAGGGAGGAAGAGTCTCCAAAGGCGCGCGCCGCGCGGCTCACCGATTTCCTCTCGCGCCTGCCGCGCCCATGCGGCGTCTTCGCCGTGAACGACGGCACGGCCTGGCAGGTCCGCGAGGCGTGCCGCGCGGCGAGGCTGTCGGTCCCGCACGAAGTGGCCATAGTCGGGGCGGACAACGACCCGGAACTCTGCGATACCGACACACCTTCTCTTACAAGCATCCAGATGGACTTCGAGCGGGCTGGCTACGTCGCCGCGAGAATGGTTGGGGATTCCTTGGCCACAAAGAACACAAAGAAGCACAAAGGCTTTGCGGACTCTGCGTCCTTTGCTGCAGAGAGCAAAAGCGTATTGCAGCCGCTGCTGGTCGTCCGCCGCCGCTCCACAGGCGGGCGCGGGCGGCGCGATCCGCGCATCATGGAGGCGGTGGAGGTCATCCGGCGCGAGGCGGCCGACGGACTCACGGCGGCAGGCCTGGCCGCGCGCTTCGATGGGAGCCGCCGCAATTTCGAGCGGCGCTTCCGCGAGGCGGTGGGGCGGTCGGTGTTCGACGAAATACTTGACGTCCGCATAGAGAAGGCAAAGGCGCTGCTGTCGCGCAACGACATCGCGATAGGCGCGATCTACTTCCAATGCGGCTTCGGCTCCGAGTCAGACCTCAGGACGCACTTCCGGCGCATCACCGGCTCGTCGCTGTCGCAATGGCGGAAATGGCATTCCGACTAGCCGGAAAATTTTTGTCGCAAAATTGACGCTTCCCCCTTAGGCGTTGGCGTATAATAGTTGCCGTTCGCGTGGAGCGTGTCCCATGGCCGGGACGCGCCGCCGCGCAAAAACTCAACCAGGAAAAACGCAAATGCACATTATGCGAAGAACCATTCTCGCCGCCGCGGCCGCGCTGCTAGCGGGCGCGGCGACCGCGCCCGCCACCACGGCGGCCACAGACTGGCGCAGCCAGTCATACTTCACACAGGTCGTCGAATCATCGACGGCAATCCCGCTCGACACTCGCCTCGGCACCGTGGCCGAGTCCGATGTCTGCAAAATAACCGCAACTATCATGTGCGTCAGGTAGGACGCGCAGACGCAAACACCGCACTAACTCAAATTGGAAGGAACCAAACAATGAAAAAAGCACTCTTCACAACCGCAATCATCGCAGCCGCCACAGCGGCCATGGCCGACTTCGCCGTCCCGGAAGTCTCCAACGTCACTATAAGCCTGTCGGAAACTTCGCGCCGCTGCACCATCCACTACGATCTCTCCGACGCCCCCGCGATAGTGATTGTGGACATCTGCACCAACGGCGTATCCATTGGCGACGAGAACCTGCACTACTTCACAGGCGACTGCAACAAGGTCGTCGAGCCGGGCGAGAACAAGGTAGTCCGCTGGCAATCGGACAAGTCCTGGCCGGGCCACGAAATCGTCGGCAACAACGTCACGGCCAAGGTCTATGCGTGGGCGCTCGACAACCCGCCGGACTACATGGTCGCGGACCTTCTCGCCGAAAACACGGTGAACTACTACACCTCGACGAACGCCTTGCCGGACGGCGGCCTCACGAACGACGTGTACCGCACCGACCGCATCGTGATGCGCCGCATCCACGCCAAGGGCGAGACCTTCACGATGGGATCTCGCGACCTGAAGGACACAGATGCCGAATATCTCCGCGAAACCCCGCACCAAGTGCAGTTCGACCACGACTACTGGATGGCAATCTACGAGCTGACCGGAAGGCAATACGCCCACATGTGCGGCATCAACAGAAAGGCGGCTTGGACCATGGACAACGGCACGATGGACACCTATGGCAACGTGCGTCCAATGATCAACCTCAACTACAACTGCCTCCGCGAGTCCTCCGGGAATTCCGGAGATTCGACGTACCGCTACCCGAACGCTCCGGCGCCCGATTCCGTGCTGGGAAAGCTTCGTACCCGGACGGGCGTCGCCTTCGACCTTCCTGGCGAGGCCGAATGGGAGTTCGCCTGCCGCGCCGGAACGGGTGACCACAAATGGAACGACGGGAGCGATTATATTCTCGTTTTCACGCAGTGCATCACAACTTCCGGCGCCGGCGCCCATAATGGCGGCAACGGCAGATGGGGTATCGATGCCAACCTGAGCAATCTCGCCCGCTACGCCTTGAACGGCGGCATGACGATAACAGAAGACAACAAATATGTCCTTGCCGATTGGAGCGTTGACATCAGCTCTGCGACCGCGAAGGTCGGCAGCTATCAGCCGAACGTATGGGGTCTTTACGACATGCATGGCAACGCCGCCGAAATTTGCCTTGACTTCTACAAGGTGGACATCACCGGCGACAACGGCGCGATCAACACGACCCCCAACGGGGACAACACGCATGTCGTGCGCGGCGGACCGGCCCACTGGGGACCTATCCAGTGTCGTTCCGCCTCCCGCCAAACCAGCGCGGCGGACAGAGCCTACGCCAACGGCAACGAACTTCGGTTTTTTGTTGACGGCTGTCGCCTCGTCTGCCGTATCGATTCTGTCGAGGAGTAGCAATTATACAGGGGTCTAAAATGTTCCCCAAAATGTGTGTCATGACAACAATTGCCGCTCTTATGCCGGCTTGCCTCGCCTTGTCGGCCACGGAAGCGCCGACGCTGCAAGTCGATTTCAGCAAGGCGAAAGGCCCCGTCCGCCCCGTCAACGGGGTAGGGCAGGGCCCGATTCTTGGATTCGACGACTTCTCGATGTTCCGCTATCTCAAGGAGGCCGGGATTCCATACTCCCGGCTCCACGATGTCGGCGGCCCATTCGGGAAGAACATTTTCGTTGACATTCCGAACCTCTTCCGCGATTTCGACGCGGACGAGAACGACCCGGCGAGCTACGACTTCGCCTTCACGGACCTGCTGATGAAGGCGCTCGTCGAGAACGGCGTCGAGCCGTATTTCCGCCTCGGCGTGACGATCGAGAACGCCTGCGGCGTCAAGGCCTACCGCATCTTCCCGCCGAAGGACTACGGGAAGTGGGCGCGAATCTGCGAGCACGTGATCGCGCATTACACGGAGGGCTGGGCGGACGGCTTCCGCTACAAGATCACCTACTGGGAAATCTGGAACGAGCCGGACAACAACATCGACAACCAGTGCGTGAAGCCCTTCCGCAACCTCAACTGGTGGGGGACGTTCGACGAATACCTCGACTTCTACGAGGTCGCGGCGAAACACCTGAAGGGCCGGTTCCCCAACATCAAGATTGGCGGCTACGGCCACTGCGGCTTCTACGCCATCACGAGGCCCAAGGAACTGTGGGGACAGTGGGGCAGCGACGTGGGCCACTACCTCAAGTGCTTCGACGAGTTCCTCGTCCGCGCAAAGGAGAGGGAATTCCCGCTCGACTTCTTCTCGATGCACATCTACTCCGACGTGCCGACGGCGGCCATCCACGTTGACTACGCCCGCAAGCGCCTCGACGAAGCCGGCTTCGGAAAGGTCGAACTGCACGTGAACGAGTGGCTGCCGCACAACAACATGAAGAACATCGGCACGGACTTCCAGGCGGCCGAGATCGCCGCCATGCTGGCCATGTTCCAGGAGAAGGGCCTCGACATTGGCTGCATCTACGACGCGAAATGCGGGGCGGATCCGTATTCCCCGCTCTTCAACGCCATGACGCACGAGCCGTTCACGGCCTACTACGACTACATGGCGTTCAAGGAGCTCCGCGACCTCGGAACGTCCGTCGCCTGCAAGGCCGACGACGGTCTTTACGCGACGGCGGCCACGGATGGCAAGGGGTGCGGCGCGGTCCTCGTCGCAAACCCCGATCCAGACAAGGCGCGGAAACTGGTCTGCGACTTCGGCGGATGGGATGTGGTCTCGTGGCGGATGATCGGCAAAGGGAAACGGCTGGAATCGGTCGACGCCTTGACGGCAATCCCCCCGTCGACCACGTTGCTGATGACGGCAAGGCGCCGAAATTGACAGGAGCCTTTTCACCCAATACGATTGGACAAAGAACAGACCGGAGTTGACAGCATGAACAGGATGATGTGTCTTGCCGCGGCGGCAATCTCGGTGATGGGAATGTGCCGCGCCGACGAACTGAAGATCTGGCCTCGCGAGGGCATGACGCCTGAATGGGATCCAAAGGAGACGACCGTCGAGGTCGTCAATGGCGCGGTGCGTGTCCGCGTGGGCGAGAAGAAGGCGACCTGGCCAGGGGTGTTCTTCCCCCTTCCCAAGGACGATTGCGATTTGAGCGCCTTCGCTCGCATCGATGTCGTGGTCACAAACCTCACGGACATTCCCGTGACGGTCGGGCTGTCGGTGAAGACCGCAGGCAGCGGGCAGCGCAACCGGCCCATCCGTCTCGCGCCGCACGGCTGCGGGACGATCCGCGACCACATCGACACGACCGTCCTGCTTGACCGCAAGGTCGAGATGACGGGACTGCGCCACGGCCCCGCC
>JAEEGL011160644.1_pt1 | contig 33000 bp, 43 predicted proteins | sample 9134231 | NCBI WGS metagenome assembly JAEEGL01 (sample SAMN16246548, study PRJNA631951) | gut metagenome | biome: gut microbiome; feature: rumen; material: fiber-attached | host: Bos | place: Iran: Karaj | collected 2018-10
ACACCAATGTGAATGTGCGGGGATTGCTGTTGTCGCCGTCCCCCCACTCGACAAATCTGTGATTGGTGCCGTGAGGATGCGCCTGTATCGTCACATCCACATCCTGGTCATATCGACCACCTCCATTGACATAGCCCCAGTGTATGTTGTTGGGGCGTGCCACAACGGTATAGTAAGGTCTGTGGAAATGGATTGTGTCGCTCCAGCGGCTCCACACAGTGTCTCCGTCGGGATAGCACCTCATTGCCCGCACTCGGCAGGCATACTCCGTTTCCGGCATCAAGGATCCGAATAGGCACATGGTATCGGCTGTGCTGATGACGGTGTATTCGCTGTAAGGCTCCGTTGCAAGTCCGTATGCCAACTCATAGCCGCAGTGGAGCGTGTCGCCGCTCCAAAAGAATGTGGCGTCCCTGTGGTAGGCCGAGACCCTTAGGTCGTACACCGACGGACATATCCTTGGCAGACACGGCCTGTCAGGATCAGGCAGATACATGCTGTCTAGAATGGGGAAAACACAAAAATCTGAACGAGTATCTTTCCAGAATCGACATCGAGTATATTCGGGTTCCCCGAAGGGTGGATCAGCTTCAGGATTGAAGTCTACATTTTTTTCAATTTGCGCACAGAATATAGTATCATGACAAATAGGGCGGGAAAAAACCCAACCTGTTACAGGATATTCAGGTATGCCTTCCCACATCAAAAAATAACGTGAACTGTCTGTGATATATGGACGTCTGAACCGTTCCTCATAAAGGGCCCATACCGTGTCAATCATACCCGAGGGTATCAGTCTTGTTGGCGGACATCCGCAGTAGATAACCACCTCGTCAACCTTTTCAAAATAGTAAGATGGCGGCATATTCAAATACAGCCCCTGTCGAATATGGTAATCACTGTCCGCGCTATCCAACAATGACGGCGGCCCTATGTATTTCATCAGCGTTAATGTTGTTCCAACGCCCTGGCATTGAGCCAAACAGGTGGAAAGCCCATATATACGCATGCCTGGAGTCGTCGGTATTTCATACAAGAAGCATCTATTAGTATGCCCATACATACCGTCACCAAAACAAAAGACGCAATTGGGTGGAAAGAGATACCCTGTGTCACTCGTAGTTATCGTATCTTGTGATGTTGCTGTATAGCACAACGATGAAAAAACCAGTATAACAAATAATTTTTTCATGTTTTATTGATTATATTTAAGGTTTGTCGACAATAATAGTTACAGAGACATGTGTTTATAGCCATATTATTTTTGGGATTATCTGATAGGATCAGGACAAGGATTGTCCATGGAATATGAGATGGGAACCTGTATGCTAGGTTTAAGGTTATACGCCTGACCTATCGGCATCAATGGTGACAAGAGTATACTCTTATTTGTCGGTTGGTCTACCTTGACACTAATTGTATTTGTATTTGCACACTGTGCTATTGGGTTCACCACGTCGTCCTGTGCCCACCAGTAACTATTGTTGTTATTAGTAAAGCCAGCAACAAAATGGTTGACTGTATACCCAGCGCTGTAAAGTCTCCCTATAGAGTTGTAGTCTTTAATATTATTATCACGGAACACTTGTGCCGTGTATGTGATTGATGCCCAAGGGTCCATCATCACCACCGACGAGCACATGTAATTGTAACTTGGATCGAACATTTCCAACACTGCCAGCCTTTTACTTTCGGCCAAGTATGTCAAACCAAACAATCCACTTTTGTTACGCAGTGGATGCCATTGGTTTCCCACCATATCCATACTGTCCAGTTCTATCCGTTTCAGGTATGTTTTCCAATTGGTGCCTTCTTGAGTCATATACACTATCGCGACCTGGTCTTCCCCGTTGTTGTACACATCCTCGCCTAGAAATGTGACCAAGGGTCCGAATGTCATATTGCTGCCAACAGGGTATTCGTACAGATTATTGCATATTGGGTCATAAAGATTGGATCTGTAAAATTTTCTCACATATATATTATTCTTGGATAAATCATGGGAGTATAGTGATATGTAATTGTCTGTACACACTATGCCGAACGGCTTATAGGTGTGTCCCAGGCCAGAGACAAAATACAAAGGACTTATAGAATTATGCAAATTCACATCGACGAATATGTACTCTCCGTTTATTTTTGCCGACCCATCGCCATAAGCAGCCAGATAATATCCTCCATTTTCTTTGTATTCAACCATCTTTGATAATCTCACCGAATAAGGCACCTCATCATAATATATTTCCACAAACGACCCTGTATTGTCGATATCGAAATATCCAAACACACCGACAGTGTCGCCCTTCGTGCCACAGAAATAAATTCGGTTGGTGAATTCATATTGGACCATGTCCCTGATCAGAAGTCCATAGGGATATAATTCTATTCTATGAGCAGATACCGCATTCTTGTTGATTGTCACATACCCAACGACATTGCCTGGCGACACTGTCACCTCGTGATAAGACACAGCCATGTCGGGGTATACACCTATCGTGATATTGTTTGCATATGGAAGAAAAGGTTCGCTAATAATCATTTGGGAAGTAACAGTATGATAGCTCCCTATCTGAGCATTTGCACTGAGACTAATCAACGACAACAACATCAAATTGGTGATTTTCAGATGTTTTTTCATTGTGATTAATATTTATATTTTATGCAAATATAAATAATAATTACTTACAGACAAAAAACATCAGAATGTTTTTTGTGTCATCCAATGGCTCGCTGACGCTCGCTATCTTTTCATTACAGTAAAAGAAAAAAGCTTAATCATTAAATAGATAAAAAATACAATTTTTGTCTGTTTAGTGTTTGTTGACGGTTTTAATGTCAATATACACAGGTAGGTGATCGCTGTATCCTCCTTGGTATTTCATGGCCATGTAGGTACGGAAAACTTTCTTGCCCAAGTACCTTTCGTCGTCGAGAAGAAGGAATGGCGCGTCGAATATCTGTCCGCTGTGTTGTATGACATGCATTTTTGCACAGCTTGACGAGTCGCATAATGATGAGGACACTATTATTTGATCGAGGCAAGACCAGTTGCCTTGGTATTTGTGCGAGCCTTTGCCAGATTCTACCTTGGCCATTAGGTTTATGAAGTCATTGTTGTCTCTTTTCATAAGAGTCTTAGCTATCTCAGGTTCGTCGGGCGATGCGTTGAAATCCCCCATAACAACAATACCTGCGCAGGGATGAGATATCTGTAAAGAGTCCATAGCATGTCGTAGGATGCTTGCCACCTCTTGACGCTGCAAATCGGCTGCCGAGCCTCCACGTTTTGATGGGAAATGGTTTACCAATATGATCAGAGTGTCGCCTTGAGATGAAACACCATTTACCAAGAGAATATCGCGAGTGAAAAAATCTTTAGTGCTATCACTGACCGTTATAGCTTTGGCGTATAATGGGTGAAATTTATCTTGGCGATATAATAGAGCGTTGTCGATGCCCCTTCTATCTGGTGATTCGAAGTGTATATAGCAGTATTTGTGTCTGCGAAGAGGAGTGCCCGAGCATAAATCACGTAGCACTTTATCGTTTTCGACCTCGGCCAGACCTACAATCCAAGGCATATCAAAATGAGCATTTTTGTGCTGACCCAAAGCAGCCAAGGTTTTATATATATTTGTTAGCTTATGATTATAACGTTCTTTTGTCCAGTGATTCTCGCCACGAGGAGTGAAGTCTTCATCATTTTTTGTTGAGTCGTCCCAGATGTCAAACAGGTTTTCCACATTCCAGAAAACCAGTCTATAACATATTTCTTCATTGTTATTTTGGGATTTACTCTCAAAACTAATACAACAGAAAAATGTTAAAAAACAGATTTTATACAATAAAAAATGTTTTTCTGTGTTTTTAATGCGTGATTGTTTCCTAACAAAGGTAATTGACATATTGTTCAACTCAAAAAGAAGTGCTTATGACGCAGGAGTACGATTTTAAACGGGGTTATCGCCCCAAAAGCACAAATACATCTTCGGAATCTGCGAGCACCGTTCAGCCTTCTGAACTTGTCATCAGGAATATCCTCAATTATGCACGCTGTACCCGCTGTGTGAATGTTAAAGGCCTGAAAGTTCGGTTGTTTTTGAACTAAAAAGATGTAAGGCGATAAGCTATAGCTTATCGCCTTATGTTTTTTATAGCTCCTCTACCCACTCTTTAATATGCTGCTCATTTGATAATTGGCATACTAAAAGCGAGTGGTCGCGATAGGCTACCAGATAGCCGTCAAGACCTTCGACAATAGCTTCGACACCATCTTCAACGTTAACTATACAGTTTTTGGTGTTGTGGACGTATGTTTTGCCTTTGCAAGCGTTGTTGTTGTTGTCTTTGCCTGCGTGAGTGAAAAGGGATCCCCAAGTGCCAATGTCGCTCCAGCCGAATTCGGCTGGGATAGTGTATCTTTTCTCGGCTCGTTCCATTATTCCGTAGTCTATGGATATGTTTTCGCATAGAGCAAAGTGGCTATCTATGAATTTTTGCTCTTGGTCGGTGCCAAACTGCTGTTTTCCGCCATCAAAGATTTCCGCCATTTCTGGCAGGAACTTGTGGTAAGCCTTAAGGATGCCTTGCAGAGACCAGATAAAAATACCTGAATTCCATAGGTAGTTGCCTGCGGCAAGGAACTCTTTAGCTCTTTCAAGGTTAGGTTTTTCTTTGAAGCCTTGTATGGCTGAAACGGTGCCGAGCGGATTGTCTCCCTCATGAAGTTCTATGTATCCATAGCCAGTTTCTGGTCGGCTTGGTTGTATGCCTATGGTTAGAAGAGCCTCTTGGTTGTTTTCTTTGCTAACGAAATCGAAACCAGTTTTTATTATTTTGTGAAATTCAATCTCGTTGGTCACCAAATGGTCGGCGGGGGTTACTGCGATGAGAGCGTTTTGATGTTGAGATAATATTCTGTAGCATGCGTATGCAATACATGGAGCCGTGTTGCGACGCATAGGTTCGCAAAGTACTTGGTCGGGTTTTAACTCTGGGATATGTTCTAATACGGTATTCTTATAGGCTGCATTGGTTACCACGAGGAAGTTTTCGGCGGGGACAATGGGTAGGAAGCGTTCAAAAGTGCTTCGGATGAAACTTTTGCCGGTGCCTAGGATGTCCAGGAATTGTTTGGGGTAGTTGTTCTTGCTTAATGGCCAGAAACGGCTTCCTATACCACCGGCCATTATTATACAGTATTTGTTGATCATATTTTTAAGTTTAGTTAATATGTAGTGTTAGTCAAGTTGTTTAGAGAGTTAGGAATTCTTAGATTGATATATAAAGAATAGAGTGTATAGTTTTTTGCAAAAGTAACATTTTTTTTTCAAATGGGAGTTTTCAATGAATATTTAATAAAAAAAAAGCCGCACGTTAGTGTGGCTTTTTTTTCTTTCGGAAACTATCCGAGTGCAATATGCAGTTGCTTATTTCTGCTCAGCGGTAGCGTCGGTAGTAGCCTCAGCGTTAGCCTCAGCGTTCTCGTCAGCTGCGCAGTTGACATTAGCTGAATCGGTGTTCTCAGCAGGAGCTGCAACTTCGGTTTCAGTAGCTTCAGGTGCAGGAGAGTCAACTTTTTGTTCGTTATTGCCGTTGCAAGCAACGAAAGAGAACATAGCAGCAATTGCAAGTGCAAAAAATACTTTCTTCATTGTCTTTTGAATTTAAATTGGTTGTTGTTTTAATGTTGTTTCAGGTTGCAAAAGTACTACATAATTATTACTTGAAACAAAAATAAATGTTTAAAAATTCTTAATAGTCATGTATTGTATTGGTATACAGTATTGTAAAAATTATTTATAGTTTTGTTTTAACATAAAAAAAGCCGTTTTTTGAGCAAAAACGGCTATATTTTTTAACATTTTGACAATATCAAGGAGTTGGAACAATGCCACCAAAACCCATGAAAGCCATTGCAAGAATACCTGCTGTTACCAAGGCGATAGGAACGCCTTTCATACCTTTGGGAACACCAGTAAGTTCCATTTGTTCTCGTATGCCGGCGAAAATGACCAGAGCCAAAGTGAAGCCTATAGCTATGCTGCCTGCGTAGATGATGCTTTGTAGCAGGTTCATATCTTTCTGAATGACAAGAATGGCAACGCCAAGTACTGCGCAGTTGGTGGTGATCAAAGGCAGAAAAACGCCGAGGGTTTGGTAAAGAGCGGGTGCTATTTTTTTTAAAACGATTTCAACCATTTGTACCAATCCTGCAATGACCAGAATGTAGGCTATTGTTTGTAGATAAACAAGGTCAAAGGGCAAAAGAAGGTATTTGTAGATAAGGTAAGTGACCAAAGTGGCAAGGAGCATGACGAAGAGCACTGCGCCGCCCATACCCAAGGAACTTTTTACATCTTTCGATACGCCTAAGAATGGGCAAATACCTAAGAATTGTGCAAGTACAACATTGTTCACAAAAATTGCACCAATAATTAATGCAAAGGGACTTAGAGCATCCATATTGAGTATATTTTGTTGTTTTTAAAATGATTGCCGTCTGATTAGGCCATTTTTCATGGTTCTAATCAGACGGCAAAATTACATCTAATTTTTTGATTGAGCAAATTTTTTTGCCTTAATACTATAAATATAGGTTTAATTAGTCTTTATTTTGCTTAGGCTCAATCCAGCCAATGACGTCACCTTTCTTAACCATAGCACCTTGAGTTCTGCATGTGTCGGCCAAGATACCGTCTACTTCTATTGTGACTGGCATCATTGCGTAGCTGGCCTGAATGGTGCAGAAAGTGTCGCCTTTTTTGTATTCTCGTCCTGGAGAGGGAGGGACGCTCTTGTCGTCAAAGTCGATTTCCCAAAGCAGTTGTCCGGTTGCTGAGGCAACGACAGGGGTGGCGTTGCGGTAGCGTTCTTTCATGTAGTTGGGCATGGTGCCAGGTTCTGCGGCAGGGGCTGAGGATACGCTGTTTTTCTCGGCTCTGAGTTTTTCGACTTCTTTGTAGAATCGGTCTTTGGCGACACCGCTCTTGTAGTCGCGGTATTGGCGATCGTGCATAGCGAGTTCGAATAGTTCCTCGTCGTCTTGACCTCTATCCCAGCCGTTGTCTTCCATTTCTTTGATATAGTCGGGTAAGGCGTCGGGGTAGGCGTCTTGAGGGACACCTTCGTAGAATTCCATTCCTTGTTCTTTGGCTAATTGTACAATCTCCGGAGCCAATTCGCCTGGCAATTTGCCGGCTTTGCCCAGTATCATGCTCCAGCTGTCTTTGTCTATTTGGCTGAAGCGAGGTTTGCCTTGAGCCATAGACAGCAAGTTCATGACAGCTATGTTTTTAGTGTATTGGCTGAATGGAGTAACAAGAGGAGGGTATCCTAGTTTAGGCCAGATATATTCAACTTCTTGGAATAATTGTACCGTAAGTTCTTCGAAACTGACCTCGGGTTTGCCGCTTTTTTTCAAAGCCATATTGATGGCGCCGTGGACACCTCGAAGGTCTGTCATCATGGAGCCCATCATGCCACCCGGCAGACCGCAGCCAACGAGCAAAGAAGTGCTGATTCTATTTGCGGGGTTGATATATAGACCCAGGAAGTCGTCAATAAACTCTTGTGTCATTTTGCGAGCCTCCATATAGGCGTCCATGTTAATGTCTTTGACGGTGAATCCCGCGTCTTTAAGCATGGCTTGTACCGAAATGACATCAGGGTGTACCATGCCCCAAGACAATGGTTCCATGGCGCAGTCGATAACGTCTGCACCAGCCTGAGCAACCATCAGAGTTGAAGCCATAGACAGCCCCGGACCTGTGTGGCCGTGGTATTGAACGATTATATGCGGATATTTAGTTTTGATTTCTTTGACGAGGCGGCCTAGAGTGGCTGGGCGACCAACGCCGGCCATATCTTTAAGACAAATCTCGTCGGCTCCGAATTCTACGAGTTTGTCAACGATGCCCATGTAGTACTCAACAGTGTGGACGGGAGAGTGAGTGATACTCAGGGCGGCCTGGCTTATCATTCCAGCCTCCTTTGCGTATTTCACTGACAGTTCAAGGTTGCGGGGGTCGTTGAGTCCGCAGAAAGAGCGCATAATGTCAACGCCTTGAGCTTTCTTCACTTTAGGCATAAGTTGTCGCACGTCCTTAGGGACACCATACATGCGCAGTCCGTTGAGGGCACGTTCCAGCATGTGAGTCTGAATGCCAGCCTCGTTGAATGCTTTGGTCCAAGCCCTAACCGCCTTGTTGGGATTTTCGCCATACATGAGGTTTACTTGCTCAAAGGCGCCACCATTGGTCTCAATGCGATCAAAGCATCCCATTTCAACTATGACTGGTGCAATTTTGGTTAGCTGGTCAATGCGTGGCTGATATTTCCCTGACGACTGCCACATATCACGATATACGAGACTGAATTTTATTTCTTTGGACATGTTTTTAATGCTTAAAATGGTGTAATAATTTGAAGTATAATATGTTGTTGGTTGTGTTTAAATAAATTAAAGAAAACAAATTTACAAAAAATACATGAAATAATCATTTTCTTATGAAAAATATTTAATCACTTTGGGGTGAGATTTTTCTCGGCTAGTGTTACAGGCCGAAAACGTTTTTGGCAGTAGCTGATGTCACCTCGTCAACTTTTTCGAGGCTGATGTTCTTTATTTCGGCCACTTTTTGTGCCACATTGATTATAAAAGCGCTTTCGTTGCGGTGGCCACGATGAGGTACGGGAGCCAGATAGGGGGCGTCGGTCTCAAGGACAATCTTGTCAAGAGGCAAAGCCGATACGATATCAGGAAGAATAGATTTTTTGTAGGTCACGACACCGCCAATACCAATAACAAAACCCATGGCCACGGCTCTACGAGCATCGTCAAGAGAGCCACTGAAACAATGGAATATGCCTTTAAGACCTTGGATGTGATTTTTTTCCAAGATGTTGAAAATGGCAGAATATGCATTGTTTTCCTCAGAGCCATCTTTGTCGTTGCGGAGATGCAGCACCACAGGTTTGTTTAGTTTCATGGCCCACGATAGTTGCACAATAAGCGCTTCGGTTTGTTGTTCTCTATAAGTGGTGTCCCAATAAAAGTCTAGTCCAATTTCTCCAATTCCGATGTATTTGTCGGGGTTGGAGAAGAGTTTTTCTTTTGCTACAAGAAGCTGAGAGAAGTATTCGTTATTGACCGAAGTTGGATGTAGCCCCATCATTTGTCGGAACATGCTGGTATCAGACAGTGCAAGAGTTTCGAGTCGGTCATAGCTATCGACGTCAATGGCGGGCAACAGAATGTGTGTCAGGCCTACTTGCCGGGCACGTGAAATCACTTCATCTCTGTCAAGGTCGAATTCTTCCGAATAGATATGTGAATGAGTGTCAATCAATGTTATGTTGTGTTATTTGCTTTTCGTTTTTTCTTGTATCAACTCGGTCAGTAAATCGTAAAGTTTAAGAAGTTTCTCGTCGTCTGCGATGAGTCGACGTTGGTTGTTGAGAGTTTTAGTGTCTTGTCTGCGTGCGGGTCCAGTTTGTTGTTGCCACAAGCCACCGAGTTTTATTTTTTCGGCGGTCATCTCGATGAGAGGGTGAAGTATTTCGAAAGGAATGTTGTGAGCCATCAATAAATCTTGAGCCAATGCATTGATTGCATTGCCAAAATTATTTGTCATCACCGCAGCAAGATGAAGCCATTGTCTTTGTAGAGTGTCGACGACATATATATGTTGAGATATAGGTAGGAGCAGTTGTCGGATATGCTCTTCGACATCGGGAGAGGAACCTTCGATGCAGAAAGGCAGAGAGGAGTAGTTCATAGATGCGTCGCGGATGAAAGTTTGCGGGGACCATATAACTCCGTGTTTGCGGCTTATGGGTTGTAATACCTTCAATGATACCGATCCCGCAGTGTGAAGAACGATAGCGTCGCGCAGCTTGAGGTCGAGGGCAAGGTCGAAAAGAGCGTCGTCGGTTACGGCAAGAATATAAAAGTCGGCGGTAGGATAAAGAAGAGACAGGCGGTTGATGGGTTCGGCGAAAACTTGGTTTGCCAACGTTTCGGCGTGGTCGTATTCGCGCGACCATATTTGTAGTATTTGATAGCCAACGTTATGGAAAGCTTTTGCCAGATGTGTGGCGACATTTCCCGAGCCGAGTATGCTGATTTTCATTATTGATAATAGTTTTGAAAAGACTATACGATTGAGAAGGTAAGAAAAAAGGGCGGAACACTAAGTCCGGCCCTTTTATAATTGAAACGCTAAGTGTTGCAGAGGAGATACCTCTTAGTCGTTATTAGTATTCGTCTTCTTGAAAGAAGAAGTCTTCTTTGGTTGGGTAGTCGGGCCAGATGTCTTCGATGCTATCGTAAGGGTCGCCTTCGTCTTCAATTTCCTGTAAATTTTCTATTACTTCCAGTGGGGCACCTGTGCGAAGAGCATAGTCGATAAGCTCATCTTTTGTTGCTGGCCAGGGTGCGTCTTCTAGTTTCGATGCCAATTCTAGTGTCCAATACATAACGGTTCTTAAACTTTATATTAATAAATTGATAATATGATATTTAACAATTATTCTTTGTTTTTGTTTAACCCTCTTAACGATATAAATTGTCAAATATTATTCTGCACTCCAAAAATTTTCTTTTTTCTTTTCAAGGAGGAGGATGTAGCGTGATAAAACAAACAGATAATCAGATGTTCTGTTGATGAATTTGATTAGGAGGGGGTCTATATTTTCTTTCTCAGAAAGTTTGACAATCTCACGTTCGCCGCGACGGCAAACTGTACGAGCCACATGAGCTTGAGCCGACTCTATGCTGCCGCCAGGGATGACAAAGCTGGAGAGTTTTGGCAATTTGGCGTCCATCTGGTCGATCCATTTTTCCATCTCGCTTACTGTTTCCTCTTTCAGTTGGGGTAGTTTTTTGTATGTCTCATCATTTTCGGTGGCCAAGAGTGTTTGAAGAACAAAGAGATTGTTCTGAATTCGCTTAAGTTGAAGGAAGCTAGACGCAAATTGTTCTCGGATATCGAAGTCAATTTTGATATCGTTTTTTTTCAGTGCAATCATTTCGGCCAAAAGGCCGATATGAGAGTTTAGTTCATCAACGGTGCCGTAGGCTACAACTCGAGTGTCGTATTTCTTCACTCGCTTGCCACCTACAAGAGAAGTGGTACCATTGTCTCCTGTACGAGTGTATACCATAGTGTTGTTTTTATTATCTTACTCTTTTTATTATCCTACTCTCTCAACGCTTTTTACTTCCGGAATGACTTTTTTTATGGCTGACTCAATTCCTTGTTTGAGGGTCTGCATGGCATGGGGGCAACTTCCGCAATGTCCTTTAAGTTTTACCATGACAACACCCTCGTTGGTCATGTCGACATATTCAACGTCGCCACCGTCTTGCTGAAGGTAGGGGCGTATTTGGGACAAAGCGTTCTGCACCTTTTTTTCGATAGCTGATTTTTGTTCGTCGGTCATAATTGTTTCTTAGTTTTATGGAGTCACGTAGTGGCATTGAAGCCATCAGGTGACAGATAGAGATTATTATTTCTTTTTGCAAATTTCACGAATGGTGTTCTCGGCCAGTTTGTCGAAAGCTTCGCTTTCCGGTGTGGGGTTGTCGCTCCAGAGAGCCACAGGTTTGCCGTTGTCGCCACTTTCGGCTATGCTTTGAACCAGAGGTATTTGTCCTAGCAGGGGTATGCCCATCTCTTTGGATAGTTTGCTGCAGCCTTCTTTGCCGAAGATATAGTATTTGTTGTTAGGCAGTTCGGCGGGAGTGAACCAAGCCATATTTTCGACGAAGCCAAGGACAGGAATGTTGATGTTGGGGTTTTGGAACATTTCCACTCCGCGCACCACGTCGGCCAGGGCGACTTGCTGAGGTGTGCTTACTATGATGGCGCCACTTACGGGCAGAGTCTGAGCTATGGTGAGTTGAATGTCGCCTGTTCCTGGGGGCATGTCGACCACAAGGTAATCTATCTCGTCCCACCAAGTCTCGGTGAGCAGCTGTTTGAGAGCGCCGCTTGCCATGGGTCCGCGCCATACCATTGCTTTGTCGGGATCGACCAGAAAGCCTACAGACATTAGCTTGACATTGTATTTCATGATGGGAGTCATGTATGTTTTGTCGCCATGTTTCTCACCATAGATGTCGTTCTCAGTGATGTTGAACATGATAGGGATAGAAGGGCCATATACGTCGGCGTCTATGAGGCCTACTTTGGCGCCTGTTTTGGCTAAGGCAACAGCGAGGTTGACAGCGACAGTTGATTTGCCTACTCCGCCTTTGCCGCTGGCCACTAGTATGGTGTTTTTGATGTTGGGGAACATTTCTTCAGGCTTAGGTTGCTCAATCTTGCGAGATGTGAGGTTGACTTCGACCTGGGCGTTGCGGTCCACATATTCATGTATGGCGTTGATGCAGTCCTCTTTCATTTTCGACTTCATGGGGCATGCTGGTGTGGTTAGCACCAAATCAAAGCTTACCCTCATTCCGTCGACAGAGATGTTCTCTATCATTCCAAGTTGAGTTAGGCTCTGCCCTAAATCGGGATCGTCGACATGGCTAAGCGCCATTTCTATCATTGTTTTTGTTATTGAGCTCATGTTTTTATTGTTGTTCTTGAATGTGTAGATTAGATGATGCAAGGCTTTTTTTTGTAGCCGTTGCTAGGATACAAAACTAGCAATATCATTATTTATTGTGTGAGGACGAAAAAACTCGTTCTTCAAGTATTTTTTTCAGGATTTCGGCATGGTCAAAAGCCAGAGGAGGCAGCGCGTCGAGCGGGAACCAGCGAGCCTCCTTGGCGTCGTCGCCGCCACGAGGCTGGATATTGTCGCGGTTGACGCAAGCGGTGAAAACAACCGACACCGTGCGTCCTCTAGGGTCACGGCCGTCGCGCGAAGCCACACAGGCCATTGTCAGCGGGATTCCTGTGAGAGAAGTCTCCTCTTCCAGTTCGCGTGCCGCTGTATGCTCGATGTCGCTGTCGGTCATATCGAAGAAACCACCAGGGAAAGCCCAACAGTCTTTGTATGGGTCGTTGCGGCGTTGAATCAGAAGAACATGGGAGAGCTCTTCATTAAAAAGAACTATGTCGGCCGTCAATGCCGGTCGAGGATATTCGTAGATATACATTTTTCTGTGTTTGATGGATTGTAGATTGAGAATCAAGTGTATATAAGATATGTAAAAAATTTGCAACCTCTATTCCGTATTGCAAAAGTACAATAATAATTTTGAACTTTCAAGCATTATGTAAAAACGTGCTGACAGATAGAGTGCCTTTTGGAATAGCAATGCTCGGCATTATATCGGCAATATTCACCTTTTTATGGATACAATATTCATGTTTACAACTGTAGTTCTGATGGAGCGACAGAGCATAAGGAGGGGTATGTTGCATTCACATGTTGAACCTAATCCTAGAAAACTTCTGAACTTTTTCTCTCCTAAGCAAATTTTTCTTACATCTTTGCATTCGGACATTGCATTACTGGAGATGAGTGATTGGTGGAAAAATTTTGCTGCGGTACTATGTTTCAATTGGAAAGTACAGGATGATTTCAGCATCTACGGCAAGGCTTCATATGAGCAAAACCTTTCGGAATGTGACTTCTACGACGCTGTCCCGCTCGACTGCCTTATCTCATCGGGTAGTCGATTGACCAAATGTGGGGTTGGTTTTGAATATCAACCAACGGCATGCAAAGATGTCAGGATTCAGGGTGTATTATCTTATTGCAAAACCAGGAACGAGGACGCACAAGGCACCCTGTTGTCGTTTGTTAATACAATGAATGTGAACTTCGGTATCACATGGCATATGGATATTCATCGCATGTTTGTTGATTGAGCGCAAAGATAGGTGGTATTGAGCGAATATTTTTGTGTTCCTGTATATGACAGTGTTCGTCATTCTCCGAAGATCTCTTTCAGTTTGTTGGCCAGGTCGTAGCCGCGAAGGTTGCGGGCTATGATTTTGCCATCGCGGTCGACAAGTACGGTGCTTGGGACGGACATAATGCCATAGGTGGCTCCTCCTGAGGAGGTCCATCCGTTGAGGTCGCTGACGTGGTTGGGCCACACGAGACCGTCTTGCTCGATGGCGCGAATCCAGTCGGCCCGGTTCTTGTCCAACGAGACGCTATATATTTCGAAACCTTTGTCGTGGTATTTGTGGTAGAGTTTTACAACGTTGGGGTTTTCCATGCGGCAGGGGCGGCACCAAGACGCCCAGAAGTCAATCATGACAATTTTGCCTCGGAGGTCGCTGAGTTTGCGTATATTGCCTTCGGGGTCTTTCATTGCTATTTCCGGTGCTATGCGTCCGGGTCCAAGATTTTTTTTGACGACAGATTCCACGTGTTGGACGAATTCGTTGCCGTCGTATTTCCCTTTTAGGTTAGAAAGGATTGTTTCATATATTTCAATATAGTCGGCAGGTGATTCGTCGAAATAAGTCACAAGGAAAGCGCTAATAAGGTTGTTGCTGTTGTTTTTCAGCAATGACGCAATTTTCGAATTTCTTTCTGGCAGCATAGCGTTGGCCAAAGTTACCAGCTCTTGTTTTCTTGCCTCGTTGGTTGACAACGAGTTGAACTCTACGGACAGAGCGTTATTTTTGTAGGCATACTCTTTCAAGATGTCGTTGAATTGTTTGTAGAGTTCCACGTTGGCCGAGCCTTTTGCCTTTGTGATGTCAATGATTTCTATCACGGTGTCGAAGCGAAGCTCCAGCTCGATTTTGTTGTTGGGTTCCAGCATTACGTGAGTGAAGCTGTTCTGGTGAGAGTCGAATTTGAGCAAATAAAGTGTGGGTTTTGTTATCTTGCTTAGGAAGCGGAAGCGTCCCGTTTTGTCAAGCAAGATGGTGTCGTCGGAGACGAGTTTGTTGCCGTCGGCGTGGCTTACTATCAGACGGCATTGTTCACCCTTGGCCAGGGTTAGTTGTCCGCTGATGGAGGAGTTTTGTGCAGAGGCGAAAGTTGTCGCCAGCAGCAGAGAAAGAAGGGGAATTATTTTTTTCATTGATATAGGGTGTTCTAAGAGGTTAATAACTGTTTATTTTGAGACTTCGAGAGTTTCTTTCAACTCAGGGTCGTAGGGTAGGAGAAGTTTGTAGAAAGCGTTGTTGGTATACAGCATATCACCGATTTCGGCTTTCAGTCGTGTTTTTATCTCTTGTCGATAGGAGTCGATTGATGTTTTGTCGCGAGTGATGCCCGCTTTGTCGGCGGCTAGGAATAGGGCCTCCATTTGGCTGTCGGAGATATTGAAGTTTTTTACAAAGATTTCCTCGTTGGGGTACATTTTTTTTATTTCGGAGCCTTTGAGAGAGACGATGTTGAAGGCGAAGTCGTTGATTATTGATTTGTTGATGAGCTTGTTGTAGTAAATGACTTTTGGGTCGCTTTTGATGTGAATGATATGGTCGGGCATAATGCCGCCGCCGCCATAGACGAGGCGCCCTTTTGTGGTGTGATAAGGAGTTGAGTCGTTTATTTGATAGAGGATAGAGTCGGAGTTGTATTCCTCAGCCACATGTTTCAGGAAGTCGGCGTAGTATTCGTCGGTGCCTTTGTCGTAGGGGCGTTGTATGCATCTTCCTGAGGGGGTGTAGTAGCGAGCTATGGTAAGGAGAACGGCAGAGTTGTCAGGCAGAGAGAATTGCTGCTGAACAAGGCCTTTGCCGAAGGAGCGTCGGCCAACAATAGAGCCTCGGTCGTTGTCTTGTATGGCACCGGCGACGATCTCGCTTGCTGAGGCTGAGAACTCATCGATGATTACGGTGACTTTTCCTTGGCAGAACAGTCCACCTGGTTTTGAGTAGGCGTTCTCGCGTTTTTGGTGAGCCCCTTTTGTGTAGACTATCAGTTCGCGTCCGGGGAGAAGTTCATCGCATATGTCGATAGCGGCGCTAAGCATGCCGCCGCCGTTGGCTCGGAGATCCAGTACCAAGTGTTGCATGCCCTTGTCTTTGAGAGCTTTCAGCGATTGGCAGAATTCTTCATAGGTCGTTGCGCCGAAGCGAGAGAGGCGGATGTATCCCGTCTTAGTGTCGATCATGCCGCTGTAGGTAACGCTAGGAGTGCTTATTACGTCGCGCACAATCTTGACGTTTCTTGTTTTGCCCTCGCTAAGGCGAAGAATCTCGATGTTGGCGGTGCTTTTGCGAGGGCCGCGGAGGAGGCTTATGACGGTGTCGGTGCTCATGGAGACGCCGGCCACTTTGCGGCCGTCGACTTTGAGGATTCTGTCGCCTGCCAGGAGTCCAGCACGCTCAGAGGGGCCATCGGCTATGACTTGTCCGACGCAAACTGTGTCGTGCAGCATTTTTATCACAATGCCGATGCCTTCAAAGTGACCTTGAAGGGCCTCGGTTTCTTTGGCCAGGGCGGCGCCGGAGAGGTAGTTGCTGTGAGGGTCGAGTGTGGACAGAATGGAGGCGTAAATGCGTTCGACGAGAGTGTCGCCCTCGATGGGGTCGACGTATCGGCTGTTGACGAGGTTCCAGATAGCGTTGAGCTTATAGCTGTTGGGTCCGGCGCTTCCTATTGCGATGTCGTGTTGTTTGTAGGCTTTCAGAGTGGCGAAAGTGCCCACAAGGCATCCTACAAACATGGAGACAAAGATCAGAATTATTGTTGTTGTTTTTTTCATTGCCAAGAAAACGTCGCTTGTTATTTTTTATTGTACATATTATAGGTTTATGATTACCTTTTTGGGGGTGGGAGGGAGAGAAGAGCGGAGCTTTTCATTAGGAGCAGTTTTTTTTCTTTTTCATTTCTAGGTACTATCAAAGTACTATCCAAGTACCATCAAGGTGCTACTTGAAGAGAAGTACGGGGGTGTTTTTCAAGACTATTTTCTTTTGATTTTATTGTGAGCTTGAAGACGGGGGAGATGAGGGTGAAAAAACTTATCAACAGGTGTTAATAAATATGCCTCCATTTTCGATTTTAGATATCAAAAAAGGGGTTGAAAAGAGGTGTTTTCATGAAGAGTCAAAGGTAGATTTACAATATTTTTAAATTTTGTAAAATGCTGATAATAAGATTCGCCGTTAAATTTTAACTTTTTTTAACTGCTTTGTAAATTAGGGAGTTTTGTCGGTCAAAAAAAAGGTTGTACTTTTGCACTCCATTTTGTGGGTGATTTATGCCCATTAAATTGCATTGAAAACATTAATTTTGAAATAATAATATTTAAAACGAAAATGCCAACAATTCAGCAATTAGTTCGCAAAGGACGTCAGAAAATGGAGTACAAAAGCAAGTCTCCTGCATTGGACTCGTGTCCACAACGTCGTGGCGTATGTACCCGTGTGTATACCACCACGCCTAAGAAACCTAACTCGGCAATGCGTAAGGTGGCCCGTGTCCGCCTGACCAACCAGAAGGAAGTCAACGCATACATACCCGGTGAGGGCCACAATCTGCAGGAGCACTCCATCGTCATGATCCGTGGTGGTCGTGTGAAAGACCTGCCAGGTGTCCGTTATCACATCATCCGTGGTGCGCTCGACACATCCGGAGTTGACGGTCGCCGCCAGCGCCGTTCCAAATATGGTGCAAAACGTCCGAAACAAGCAGCAAAGTAAATTGTTTATAAAGTTTTTAGCTTGATAAAGAAATGAGAAAAGCAAAACCAAAAAAGAGAATCATCCTCCCGGATCCCAAATACAATGACGTGCTCGTCACTAAGTTTGTAAACAACCTCATGATGGGTGGTAAGAAGACCATCGCCTACAAGATATTCTATGAGGCTATCGACGTTGTCGCCGACCGTACAAAAGAGGACGGCCTTGAGGTGTGGAAAAAAGCATTGGCCAACATCACTCCTTCGGTAGAGGTTAAGAGCCGCCGTATTGGTGGTGCCACATTCCAGGTTCCTACTGAAATCCGCCCAGAGCGCAAGCAGTCGATTGGAATGAAGAACCTTATTTCATTCTCCCGCAAACGCAGCGAGAAGACAATGGCTCTCAAGCTTGCCGCCGAGATTCAGGCCGCTTATAAAGAGGAAGGTGCAGCCTTCAAGCGTAAAGAGGATATCCACCGTATGGCAGAGGCCAACAAGGCATTCTCACACTTCAGATTCTAATATTCGTATTTGTATCTTTAAGCAATACCAATCAATTAATAACCACCCAAAAACATTAGTTTATGTCCGACCTTCATTTGACAAGAAATATTGGAATAATGGCCCATATCGATGCCGGTAAAACGACAACGACAGAGCGCATCTTGTTCTATACGGGCAAGAACTATAAGCTTGGCGAAACCCATGAGGGTTCGGCAACAATGGACTGGATGGTCCAGGAACAGGAGCGTGGCATCACTATTACGTCAGCCGCAACCACAGTTTACTGGGATTGGCATAACAAACGCTATAAATACAATATTATAGATACTCCTGGCCATGTCGATTTCACTGTCGAGGTGGAGCGTTCATTGCGTGTGCTTGATGGCGCGATTGCTATATTTTGCGCTGTTGGCGGTGTGGAGCCCCAGTCGGAGACTGTATGGCGCCAGGCCGACAAGTACAGAGTGCCGCGCATCGCGTTCATTAATAAGATGGATCGCGCGGGAGCCGATTTCTTCTCGGTAGTGAGCCAGATAAAGGAGCGCCTTGGCGCCAATCCTATTCCTATAGAGATTCCCATAGGACAGGAAGACCTATTCAAAGGTGTGGTAAATCTCATTACCAATAAGGCGCTTATATGGGACGAGGCTTCAAACGGCACCAAGTTTTATGAGGTGCCGATGCCGGAGGACCTTAAAGATGTGGTAAGCGAATACAGACAAAAGCTCATTGAGGGAGTGGCAGAGGAAAATGAGGAGCTTATGATGAAGTTCTTTGACGATCCCGACTCTATCACCGAGGATGAGATTGTCGCAGAGATTCGCAAGGCCACCCTGGCCATGAAGATAACACCAGTCATGTGTGGATCGGCGTTTAAGAACAAAGGCGTTCAGTCGTTGCTTGACGCAGTGGCTGCATTCCTGCCTTCGCCTCTCGACATGGACGACATAGTAGGTGTTAATCCTCGCACCGACAAGGAAGAGTCGCGCAAGATAGATGTCAAGGCGCCTTTCGCGGCTTTGGCTTTCAAGATTGCCACCGACCCATATGTAGGCCGTCTCTGCTTTTTCCGTGTATATTCGGGTTCGCTAGAGTCCGGTTCGTATGTCTATAACGCCAATACGGGCAAGAAGGAGCGAATCTCGCGAATTATGCAGATGCACTCAAACAAGCAGAACCCTCTAGACCGTATTGAGGCTGGCGACATTGGAGCTGCAGTGGGATTCAAAGACATCAAGACAGGTCACACTCTTTGCGACGAAGGACATCCTATAGTTCTCGAATCCATGAAATTTCCCGAGCCGGTTATCAGCATTGCTGTTGAACCACATACACAGGCAGACATGGACAAGCTTACCAACGCACTTATGAAGCTGGCTGAGGAAGACCCCACATTCAGAGTTAAAACAGATGAGGTTTCGGGTCAGACAATCATAAGTGGCATGGGAGAGCTCCATTTGGATATCATTATGGATCGTCTGCGTCGAGAATTTGGTGTCGAGGTTAATCAGGGACGTCCAGAGGTTGCGTACAAGGAGGCGATTACACAGACTGTACAACACCACGAGATATACAAGAAACAGACTGGTGGTAAAGGTAAATTTGCTGACATTCTTTTCGAGATTGGTCCTGCCGACGAAGGTTTCGTAGGTTTGCAGTTTGTCAATGAGGTTAAGGGAGGCAATATTCCCAAGGAGTATATGCCCGCCATAGAGAAGGGTTTCAAGGAGGCCATGCTCAATGGAGTTTTGGCTGGTTACCCGCTCGACAGCATGAAGGTTCGTATCATAGATGGTTCGTTCCACCCTGTAGACTCAGACCAGCTTTCGTTTGAGGTGTGCGCCAAGATAGGTTTCAAGAACGCATGCCGCAAGGCAGCTCCAGTTCTTCTCGAGCCGATCATGAAACTTGAGGTGTTGACCCCAGACGCATATGTTGGCGATGTCACAGGAGACCTTAACCGTCGTCGCGGCATGCTAGAGAACATCAACGCCAAGGTTGGAGTTCAGGCAATACACGCCAAAGTGCCACTTGAACAGATGTTCGGCTATGTCACCGCACTCCGCACCATTACCTCGGGTCGAGCCAACTCGACAATGGAGTTCTCGCATTATGCCGAGGTTACAAAAGAGCAACAGGAGGCTATACTTAAAAGCAAATACAATTATTAATAAAGATCTCTAAATCATTAAACCGTGAGTCAAAGAATCAGAATTAAACTCAAATCTTACGATCACAATCTCGTCGACAAATCGGCTGAGAAGATCGTGAAGACCGTCAAGATGACGGGTGCAGTTGTGAATGGTCCCATTCCACTGCCGACAAACAAAAAGATTTTTACTGTCAACCGCTCGACTTTCGTCAACAAGAAATCGCGCGAGCAGTTCGAACTCAGCTCGTACAAGCGTCTCATGGACATTGAAATCAATGACCGTACGAAGACCATAGACGCGCTTATGAAGCTAGAGCTTCCCAGTGGCGTTGAAGTAGAAATCAAAGTGTGAAACAAATCAGCCAATGCTTGTGCAGAAATGCCGCATGTATGCTGAAATCTAAAAACAACCAAATCCATTCAAAAAAGAAATGTCAGGATTAATAGGTAAAAAAATCGGAATGACCAGTCTTTTTGATGCCGACGGAAAGCAGATACCGTGCACAGTTATTGAAGCTGGTCCTTGTGTTGTTACACAAGTTAAAACTATTGAGAACGATGGCTATGAGGCCATCCAGTTGGCTTTTGGCGAGAAGAAGGAATCGCACACCACAAAGCCTATGAAAGGTCACTTTGCCAAGGCAGGTACCACACCCAAACGTTATCTCGCAGAGTTCAGCCGTTTTGAGGAAGGTCACAAGAAAAAATATGGTGAAGTGTTGACAGTCGAAGTCTTCCAGGAAGGTGAATTTGTCGACGTAGTAGGAACATCAAAAGGTAAGGGTTTCCAAGGCGTAGTCAAAAGACATGGTTTCGGCGGTGTTGGAGATCTCACTCACGGTCAGCATGACCGCCTCCGTGCTCCTGGTTCGATTGGTGCATCTTCGTATCCTTCGCGCATTTTCAAGGGTATGCGCATGGCTGGCCAGACTGGCAACCACCGTGTAAAAGTCCAGAACTTGCAGGTGGTGAAAATCATCGCTGAAAAGAATTTGATTATTGTTAAAGGTTCTGTACCGGGACCCAAAGGTTCAATTTTAAAACTTGAAAGATGGAGTTAAAAGTTTATAACATCAACGGAAGCGAAACCGGTAGAACCATCACTCTTGACGATTCTATCTTCGCATTGGAACAGCCCAATGACCACGCTATTTATCTCGACTGCAAGCAGTATCTCGCAGACCAGCGTCAGGGCACTCACAAAAGCAAGGAACGTTCAGAAATAGCTCACAGCACCCGTAAACTCAAACGTCAGAAAGGTACTGGCGGTGCTCGTTCGGGCGATATCAAGAGCCCTGTATTCGTAGGTGGCGGCCGTATATTTGGTCCTAAACCCCGCGACTATCGTTTTAAACTCAATATCAAGGTGAAACGCTTGGCTCGTCGCTCTGCACTCACTTACAAAGTTAACGATAACGCTCTCACTATCGTCGAGAATTTCACTTTCGACGCTCCTAAGACAAAATCCATGATTAATGTCCTCGACAAACTTAATGTCGCAGACACAAAATCACTTTTTGTTATTGAGAATCAAAATAATTTCGTATCTTTGTCTGCTCGTAACTTGAAGAACGTGAAAGTTGTAAATGTATCGCAATTAAATACTTACGACATAGTTAACGCAGCTAAGGTCGTTGTCTCGGAAGGTTCAATTCCCGAGATTACACGTGTTTTAAGTACGAAATAAAGACTGGATTAAGAACGTTTAAGATTTTTTAACAAATGAATATTATAGTTAAACCGCTTATCAGCGAAAAGATGACCCGCCTCACCGAAGCTGCTGCTGAACCCAAGCTGAACCGCATTCAGCGTCATAAAGGCCTGGAGGCAAAGCCAGTTCAGAATCGTTATGGCTTCATCGTTGACAAGCGCGCCAACAAGATAGAAATTAAGAAGGCTGTTGAGAGTTTCTACAACGTAAAGGTTGTTGACGTCAACACTATGAATTATTCGGGCAAGGCAAAGTCGCGTTACACCAAGGCAGGATTCCTGCAGGGTCGTACGAACGCTTTCAAGAAAGCTATTGTTACTCTTGCTCCCGATAACACGATTGATTTCTATAGCGGAATTTAATAGTTTTCTAATATAATAATAGTCAGTTCCACTGATAAGCGAACAAAAAGAAGTAAAACAAAAATGGCTTTAAAAAAGATTAAACCGACAACACCGGGTCAGCGCCACAAAATCGTCGTCACAAACGACGATATTACCGCTACAAAGCCCGAAAAGAGCCTTGTCTTCGGTCTCCGCAAATCGGGAGGTCGTAACAACCAGGGTAAGATGACCATGCGCTACATTGGCGGTGGGCACAAGCAATTGTTCCGTATTATCGACTTCAAGCGCGATAAAGACGGTATACCTGCCACTGTCAAGACAATAGAGTACGATCCTAATCGCAGCTCACGTATCGCACTTGTTTTCTACGCTGATGGTGAAAAACGTTACATCCTTTGCCCACAAGGACTTAAGGTTGGTCAGACTATCATGTCGGGAAACGGCGTTGCCCCTGAGATTGGCAACACATTAACTCTTGCCGAGATTCCTTTTGGAACACTCATTCACAACATTGAACTCCGCCCTGGTCAGGGTGCCAAGATGGTACGCTCGGCTGGTGCTTACGCACAGCTGATGTCACGTGATGGTAAATATGCCATCATCAAGATGCCCTCGGGCGAGATGCGTATGATTCTCCAGTCATGCCGCGCTACCGTTGGTGTTGTTTCAAACACCGAGCACAATCTTGAAGTTGGAGGTAAGGCTGGTCGCAACCGTCACCTTGGTCGTCGTCCTCGCAACCGTGGTGTTGTAATGAACCCTGTTGATCACCCGATGGGTGGTGGTGAAGGTCGTCAGACTGGTGGACATCCACGTTCACGCAAGGGTATCCCAGCTAAGGGCTACAAGACTCGCGCACCCAAGAAACAGTCCAGCAAGTTCATTCTCGAAAGAAGAAAGAAATAATAACGATTAAAGAAGAATAAGATGAGTCGTTCATTAAAGAAAGGTCCGTACATTTTCCACAAACTGGAAAAAAGAGTTATCGAGGCACAGCAATCCAACAAGAAAGTCACCATCAAGACTTGGTCAAGAGCTTCAATGATTTCTCCCGACTTTGTCGGCCAGACAATCGCCGTACACAACGGTAACAAGTTCATCCCTGTCTACGTGACTGAAAACATGGTTGGTCATAAGCTCGGAGAATTCGCTCCCACGCGTATATTCCGTGGCCACGCCGGATCTAAAGACAAAGGTAAAAAATAAATTGTGATATCGTACGATATCCTAAAATGGAAAAAGAATAATGAGACGTAGAAAACATAATGTTGCAGAAGCACGCAAAGAAGCCAACAAGACCTATTATGTGGCTAAGCTGATGAACAATCCGACTTCGCCCCGTAAGACACGCCTTGTCGCCGACCTTATCCGTGGTGTCGATGTCGACAAAGCCCTTGCCATTCTCCAATATAACCCTAGAGAATCGGCTCCAAAGATGCGCAAGCTTCTTCTTTCGGCAATTGCCAACTGGCAGGCCAAAAACGAAGGCAAACGCATTGAGGACAGTCAGCTCTATGTTAAGACTGTTATGGTTGACGAGGGTCGTACCATGAAGCGTATGCGCACAGCTCCCCAGGGACGCGGCTACAGAATCCGCAAACGCAGCAACCACATCACCATGGTTGTAGGCAGCCGTGTTGACGAAGCCGCTGAGGCTACACGCCCTCAGACAGAAGAATAATTCATAGTATATTAAAAAAGAAGAATTTCAAGAATGGGACAAAAAACTAACCCAATTGGAAACAGATTAGGTATCATCCGCGGATGGGACTCTAACTGGTATGGCGGAAGAAGATTCGAGCAGAAACTCGTTGAGGACAATAAGATTCGCAAGTACCTCAATGCTCGTCTCGCCAAAGCAGGTATTTCTAAGATTTATATAGAAAGAACCCTGAAGCTCCTCACTGTCACCATTAACACCGCTCGCCCGGGTCTCATCATAGGCAAGGCAGGCTCTGAGGTTGACAAGCTGAAAGAGGAATTGAAGAAACTCACTGGCAAGGATGTCCAGATTAACATCACCGAGGTGAAGCGTCCAGAACTCGACGCAGTCCTCGTTGCACAGAACATCGCCAAACAAATCGAAGGTCGCGTTCAGTATCGTCGTGCCATCAAGACCGCTATCACCTCAACCATGAGAATTGGTGCTGAGGGTATAAAGGTCTCTATCTCTGGTCGTATCGGTGGTGCAGAAATGTCTCGTACCGAGCACTATAAAGAGGGTCGTACACCTCTGCACACACTACGTGCCGACATTGACTATGCACTTGCCGAGGCTCACACAGCTTATGGCCGCATGGGTGTCAAGGTATGGATATGCCGTGGTGTTGTTTACGGAAAACGTGAACTCGTTCCCTCGACAGTAGGTGGTCAAGCCACAAGGGACAACAAGCGTCCTGCCGGCATGGGTCGCCCCGCTTCGGGTCCCCGCAAAAGAAACAATAACAGAAATAATAATTCCAAGTAAGATATTCTGAGGCGGGAAGCAAATCAATCTCCCCATTTTTCCTGCCAGGGATTATCCTTTTAAAAAGAAGTAACAATGTTACAACCGAAAAAAACAAGATACAGAAAGCAGCAAAAAGGTAAAATTAAGGGCAATGCTTTCCGTGGCCACGAGTTGGCTTTCGGTACTTTCGGCATCAAATCCCTTGAAACCTGTTTTATCACAGGCCGTCAAATAGAGGCTGCACGTCAGGCGGTGACACGTCACATGAAACGTGAGGGTCAAATATGGATCCGCATTTTCCCCGACAAACCCATTACCAAGAAGCCTAACGAGGTACGTATGGGTAAGGGTAAGGGTGCCCCTGAATATTTCGTTGCCCGTGTCATGCCAGGAACCATGCTCTTCGAATGCGAGGGTGTGCCAATGGATGTTGCAAAGGAGGCTTTGCGCCTTGCAGCCCAAAAGCTCCCCATCACCACCAAGTTCGTTGTGAAAAGAGACTATATCGAAGAAGCTTAAACAAATAAGAAGAGATGAAAAACCAGTTAGTATTAAAAGAGCTTTCAACCGCTGAAGTTAAGGAACGTTTGGACAACGAAAGAGCCATGTATCAGAAGATGCTCATGAGCCATGCTGTTTCACCCATCGAAAATCCTAACAAAATTAAAGAAAGTAGAAAAAACATTGCCCGCTGTTTGACCGAGCTTCGTGAACGCGAACTCAAGGCTTCAAAGTAACATGGCAATTAATTAAATTCTTAAGATGGAAAGAAATTTAAGAAAAGAAAGAATCGGCGTTGTAGTGAGCAACAAGATGGAAAAATCCATCGTTGTTCTTGTTGAGCGCAAGGTGAAACACCCTAAATATGGTAAATTTGTCAAGAAATCTACCAAATTTATGGCTCACGACAAAGATAATGAATGCAACATTGGCGACACTGTAAGGATAATGGAAACACGTCCTCTCAGCAAAAACAAATGTTGGAGATTAGTAGAAATAATAGAAAGGGCTAAGTAATCATGATACAGCAAGAAACTAGAATGACCGTCGCCGACAACAGCGGCGCTAAAAGCGCTCTCTGTATCCGCGTGCTCGGCGGCACCAAAAAACGCTATGCTTCCGTGGGCGATACTATCGTCGTGGCTATCAAGGACGCCCTGCCTTCAGGCAATGTTAAGAAGGGCTCAGTTTCGAAGGCTGTTGTAGTCCGCACCAAGAAGGAGATTCGTCGTCAGGATGGTTCATACATTCGTTTTGACGACAACGCATGTGTCCTTCTCACCGCTGCCGACGAACTCCGTGGCACCCGTATTTTCGGACCCGTGGCCCGCGAACTTCGCGAAAAGCAATTCATGAAAATTGTTTCTCTCGCTCCTGAAGTATTGTAATAAGTATAGAAGGTTTAAGTTCTAACAGGCTTTGCTTGTAACGAACATCAAAACCTTTAGAACTTTAAAACCAAATTATCAAAATAGAAAAGAAATGAAATTGCACGTTAAAAAAGGGGACATGGTCCAGGTGATCGCCGGCGACGATAAAGGTAAAATCGCCAAGGTGCTGAAGGTCATTCCCGAAAAGAATCGCGCCATCGTCGAGGGAGTAAACGTCAATAAGAAACACACCAAGCCTAGTGCAAAAAACACTCAGGGCGGTATCGTTGACGTAGAGGCTCCTGTCCATATCTCCAATCTTATGGTTGTCGAGGGTAAGACTCCTACTAGAATCGGTCGTAGGATTGACGAAAAAACAGGTAAATTAGTTCGTTATTCTAAAAAAACAGGGGAGGTAATCAAGTAATGGCATACATTCCGGCTTTAAAAACAAAATACAACGAGGAAATCAAGCCTGCACTGATGAACGAATATCAGTACAAGACTGTCATGCAGTGTCCTCGTCTGCTTAAGATAACCCTCAACCAGGGTCTTGGCAAGGCAGCCATCGCTGACAAGAAAGTCATCGACAAGGGTGTCGAGGAAATGACACTTATCGCTGGACAGAAGGCTGTGCCCACCAAGTCCAAGAAGGATATCTCCAACTTCAAATTGCGCCGTGGCATGCCTATCGGTGTCCGCGTCACTCTCCGTGGCGAACGCATGTACGAGTTCCTTGAGCGCCTTGTCACCGCCTCAATTCCCCGTATCCGCGACTTCCGTGGTATCAATGATAAGGGTTTTGACGGCAAGGGTAACTACACTTTCGGCATTGCCGAGCAAATCATTTTCCCCGAAATTGATATTGACAAGATCGACCGTATACAGGGAATGGACATCACTTTTGTCACCTCTGCAAGAACCGACAAAGAGGCTATGTCCCTGCTGAAACAGTTCGGTTTACCTTTCAAGAACCAGCAAAAATAAGAAATACATGGCTAAAGAATCAATCAAAGCAAGAGAACGCAAAAGAGAAAGAATGGTAGCACAATACGCTGCCAAGCGTGCCGCCTTGAAGGAAATTGTTCGCACCGGCGAACCTGAGGATGTTGAGAAGGCAGTCATCGCCCTCCAGAAACTTCCTAAAAACGCTTGTCCTGTGCGTTTGCACAATCGTTGCAAACTCACTGGTCGTCCCAAAGGTTACATGCGCCAGTTCGGCATCTCCCGTATCAATTTCCGTGAGATGGCTGTCAACGGCTTAATCCCAGGCGTCAAAAAAGCAAGTTGGTAATATTATTTTTTTCACAACAACAGCCTTGCGTGTTGGCTGACAGCCAAAACTACAAGACTGAAAAAACAAAGAAAGTATAATAATGGTTTCAGATCCTATTGCAGACTATTTGACTCGCATGAGAAATGCCATCATGGCAAAACACAGAGTCGTTGAGATCCCTGCATCCAAATTGAAAAAAGAGATCACTAAAATCCTCTTCGAAAAAGGTTACATCCTGAACTATAAGTTTGAGAATGAGGGTAAGCCTAACCAGACCATCAAGGTGGCTTTGAAATATCACCCTGTGACTAAAATGTCGGCTATCGCCGAGCTGAAACGTGTTTCCAGCCCTGGTCTCCGCAAGTATGTCTCTGTTGAAGAGATGCCACGAGTTCTCAATGGTCTCGGCATTGCCATCGTGTCTACTTCTAAGGGCCTTATGACCGACAAGGAGGCTCGCAACCTTAATGTCGGCGGCGAGGTTTTGTGTTACATCAGCTAATCAAAGAGAGGAGAAATAAGAAATGTCAAGAATTGGTAAATTACCTATAAAATTGCCTAAGGGTGTCGAGGTTTCGATTTCCGACGACAATGTTCTCACTGTTAAGGGCCCCCTTGGTCAGCTTACCCAGAAGGTTAATCCTGACATCACTATGAATGTCGAAGACGGCGAAATCCATTTCTCCCGTCCATCAGACTCCAAGGAGCACAAGGCTATGCACGGTTTATACCGCGCTCTTGCTGCCAATATGGTTAAGGGTGTTTCCGAAGGTTTCAAGGTTGTTCAGGAAGTAATCGGAGTTGGTTACAAAGTACAGGCCAATGGTCAAGTTATGGAGATGGATCTTGGTTATTCACACAAGATCTTTTTTGAGTTGGCTCCCGAAATCAAAGTCGAGACCGTCACCGAAAAAGGTAAGAATCCTATCATCACCATGACTTCTATTGACAAGCAGATACTTGGACAGGCAGCCGCTAAAATCCGCTCGCTCCGTAAACCTGAACCTTATAAGGGCAAGGGTATCCGCTTCCAGGGTGAAGTTGTTCGTAAGAAGGCTGGTAAAGCCGCAGCCAAATAAAAGTTGAAAAGTTATCTGGTTGAAACGAAGTCAAAAAAGACAAATAACCTTAATGCTTTCAACCTAAAACGAAAGTAATATGGCAACAAAAAAAGATATAAGAAGAACAAAGATTAAATACAGAATTCGTCACAAGGTTTCCGGCACTGCCGCGATGCCTCGCCTGTCTGTGTTCAGAAGCAACAAGGAAATATACGCACAGGTGATTGACGATGAAAAAGGCGTAACACTGACCGCAGCCTCCACATTGGAGAAGACTGTTGAAAAGGGTGGTACGAAAAGTGAAATGGCTGCTAAGGTTGGCAAGCTCATTGCAGAGCGCACCAAGGCTGCCGGAATTGAATCCGTGGTTTTTGACCGTAATGGTTATCTTTACCATGGTCGTGTTAAATCGTTAGCTGACGCAGCCCGTGAAGGCGGCTTAAAATTCTAATAAGATATGGCAGAAGTAAACGTAAAAAGAGTAAAATCAAGCGAGATCGAATTTAAAGATCGTCTTGTCGCAATCAATCGTGTAACAAAGGTTACCAAGGGTGGTAGAACTTTCAGCTTCTCTGCTATCGTCGTTATTGGAAACGAGAATGGTGTAGTCGGATACGGTCTTGGCAAAGCCAAGGAAGTGCAGGCTGCTATTCAGAAAGGCGTTGATGATGCTAAGAAGAACCTCATCAAGGTTCCCGTTCTTAAAGGCACCATACCACATGAGCAGACTGGTAAATACAGTGGTGCTCGCGTTTTCCTTAAACCTGCAGCTCCCGGTACCGGTGTTATCGCCGGTGGTGCAATGCGTGCTGTCCTCGAAAGTGTAGGAGTAAAAGACGTGCTTGCAAAGTGCAAAGGCTCTTCAAATCCCCACAGCGTTGTTAAGGCTACCATCAATGCGCTGCTACAGATGAAGGATCCTTATATGGTCGCCCAGCTTAGAGGTATCTCTCTCGACAAAGTGTTTAACGGTTAATTATAGGAGATTGAAACTATGGCAGAACAGAAACTTAGAATCAAACAGGTCAGAAGTAAAATCGGACACCCCATCGACCAGAAAAGAACACTTGAGGCTCTTGGTTTGAGGAAAATCAACCAGACCCGCGAGGTCGTTGCCACCCCACAGATCCTCGGAATGATCGACAAGGTGAAACATTTGATCTCCGTTGAAGAAATCTAATCGCTAACCACCTAACATAGAAAGGAATAAAATAATGAACTTAAGCAATCTTAAACCTGCTGAAGGTGCTATAAAGCATTCCAAACGTATCGGTCGTGGCGCCGGCTCCGGCAAAGGTGGCACATCGACTCGTGGTAACAAGGGTGCAAAGGCTCGTTCCGGCTACCATGCCAAAATTGGCTATGAGGGTGGTCAGATGCCTCTCTACCGCCGTGTACCAAAATTCGGCTTCAAGAATATCAACCGTGTTGAATATGTAGGTATCAACATCGACCTTCTTAATAGCCTTGCTGAAACAAAAAATATTACCGAATTCAACATTGATGTATTCAAACAGAATGGTCTTATCTCATCATCGGACAGAATCAAGATTTTGGGTCGTGGTGAGCTCAACAACACCATCAACGTCACCGCTCACGCTTTCTCAGCTTCCGCAAAAAAAGCCATAGAGGACAAAGGTGGTGTCGCCACTGTTATTGAATAATAAATTAACAAACAACTATGAAGAGATTTATCCAGACACTGAAAAACATTTGGTCGATTGAGGACCTGCGTAAAAGAATACTTTATACCTTAGGGTTGGTACTCGTTTATCGTATAGGTTCATATGTCGTCCTTCCCGGTGTCGACCCCTCCCAACTTGGTGCCCTCCAGAAACAGGGCTCTGAAGGTCTCCTGGGACTGCTTAACATGTTCTCCGGCGGTGCCTTCTCCAACGCTTCGATTTTTGCATTAGGTATTATGCCCTATATCACAGCCTCTATTGTGATACAGCTGTTTGTTATGGTAGTGCCTTATTTCCAGAAATTACAGCGTGATGGAGAAAGTGGTCGTAGAAAAATGAACCAAATCACACGTATACTTACTGTGGTTATCACTGGTTTCCAGGCACCTGCATACATCACCAATATGATGTATCAGCTTCAGGGTTCTGCCACTGCTCTGCATCCCTTTGATGGTACAGGTCCCTCCACATTTTTCTGGATTTCCAGTATCATCATCCTCATTTGCGGCACATTGTTCGTTATGTGGATGGGTGAGCGTATCACTGATAACGGTGTTGGCAACGGTATTTCACTTCTCATTATGGTAGGTATTATTGCCCGTCTGCCTTTCGCTCTTTCAGCCGAATTTATGGCTCGCTTGACGGAAAGTGGCGGTCTGGTTATGTTCCTCTTCGAAATTGTCGTTCTTCTTGCAGTCATTCTGCTTGTTATCCTTCTTGTGCAAGGCACACGCCGTATACCGGTTCAGTATGCCAAGCGTATAGTTGGAAACAAACAGTATGGTGGTGTACGTCAATATATTCCTATTAAGGTTAACGCCGCTGGTGTAATGCCAATCATCTTTGCACAGGCAATCATGTTTATCCCAATCACATTTATGGGATTCAACAATGATACACCTTCAAAGTTTGCTATGGCATTTGCCGACTACAATGGTTTCTGGTACAATTTGGTGTTTGCTATTTTGGTGATACTTTTCACATATTTCTACACCGCAATTGCTATCAATCCTAACCAGATGGCTGACGATATGAAGAAGAACGGTGGTTTCATACCTGGTGTGAAACCTGGAAAAAAGACCGCAGAGTATCTAGAGGAAATACTTTCCAAGGTTACTCTCCCCGGTTCCTTCTTCCTTGCCATTGTCGCTATACTCCCTGCCATCATACGTCTCTTTGGAGTGAATACTCAGTTTGCTCAGTTCTATGGTGGTACATCACTCCTCATCATGGTTGGTGTCATTCTTGACACTTTGCAGCAGATAGAGAGCCATCTTCTGATGCGCCATTATGATGGTTTGACAAAGACCGGTCGTATCAAGGGTCGTACCTCGATGGCTATTCAGGCATAAAAAAACTAAGACGAAATGATAACACTCAAAACACAAGAAGAGATTGAGCTTATCCGTAAGGCAGCCCTCCTCGTCGGCCAAACGCTGGCAGAGGTGGGCCGCCATATTCGTCCTGGTGTTACCACGAAGTTCCTAGACCAGATTGGAGAGCAGTTTATACTTGACAATCATGGCAAGCCTCTATGTAAGGGTTATGAGGGATTTCCTTCGGCATTGTGCATTTCGGTGAACGATGTCGTTGTTCATGGTATACCGGGAGATCTTTTCATCAACGAAGGTGACAATGTCTCGGTTGATTGTGTTATTGAACTTGACGGTTATGTAGGCGACTCAGCCTATACTTTTGCCGTCGGCGAGGTTACGCCTGAAATGCATCGTTTGCTAAAGGTCACTAAGGAGTGTCTATATCTTGGTCTTGAAAAATGCAAAGCAGGCAACCGTCTTGGAGATATTGGACATGCAGTCCAGATGCATGCTGAAAAGAATGGATATGGAGTTGTACGTGAGTTGTGTGGACATGGTGTCGGTTTCAAAATGCACGAGTCGCCGAATGTTCCCAACTATGGTATTCCAGGCACTGGTGTATTGCTCAAACAGGGTATGGTTATAGCAGTGGAGCCAATGATTACCATGGGTTCAAAAAACGTAAAGTTTTCCCAGACCGATGGGTGGACTTGTCGTACGAAAGATGGTAAGCCTGCGGCTCATTTCGAACACACTGTGGCTATTGGCGCAAATGGACCGGAGATTCTCTCCAGTTTTGATTTTATTGAAAATAAATAACTCAGTATTATATGGCAAAACAGGCTTCTATACAATTGGACGGCACCGTGATAGAATCGCTAGGCAACGCGATGTTTCGTGTCGAGTTGGAAAACGGACATGTTATCATTGCGCACATTTCTGGGAAAATGCGAATGCATTACATCAAGATACTTCCTGGCGACAAAGTGCAGATTGAGATGTCGCCCTATGATTTGACCAAGGGGAGAATTACCTATCGCCACAAATAAATACAAATGCAAAGAGGTGGCAAAGTTGTGTTAGAATGTATGACAAAAACTTAGACATCCAAGGCACACAGAGTCATCAAAAGCCTCGCTACACCTTAAACATCCAAAAAACAACAATAAACAATGAAAGTAAGAGTTTCAGTTAAGAAAAGATCTCCTGAATGCAAAGTTGTACGCCGCAAGGGGATTGTTTATGTAATCAACAAGAAAAACCCAAAATTCAAACAAAGACAGGGTTAATTAACAAAAAAAGTAATTTCAATTTATGGCAAGAATTGCAGGTATTGACTTACCCAAAAACAAAAGAGGCGTTATAGGTCTGACCTATATCTACGGAATCGGAAGAAGCCTTGCTTCAGAAATTCTGGCTAAAGCCGGTATCGATGAGAACAAGAAAGTTCAGGATTGGACTGACGATGAGCAGAACGCGCTGCGTACCATCATCAATGATGAGTATAAGGTAGAAGGTGCTTTACGTTCCGAAGTTCAGATGAACATCAAGCGTCTCATGGACATCGGCTGCTAT
>JAEEGL013233723.1_pt1 | contig 32999 bp, 21 predicted proteins | sample 9134231 | NCBI WGS metagenome assembly JAEEGL01 (sample SAMN16246548, study PRJNA631951) | gut metagenome | biome: gut microbiome; feature: rumen; material: fiber-attached | host: Bos | place: Iran: Karaj | collected 2018-10
ATTCCACATCTCACTGATATCATATTCTTATTACCCAATCTTTAGGTTTTTTACAAAGTCCTACACTATCATCATATTCCTGTCATTCTGGACAACTATATCATCATACAGATACCCATTTTGCATACAATTTTGTATCCTTATCAACAACAGTATTAAAATCAAAAGTAGATGTAAGATATGCGTCTTCAGACCATCCAAGAAAATTATATCATACAGCTGAAAGTGGTCATGGATTTATAATCTTACTTCATTTATTTACAAATTGTGGAGCTGGAGCATTTCAATGTCCATTAGAATCAAATGTAATAAATGCTCTAGGGTCAAAAATTATTCTAATATTGTCTGCCCATTCAAATCTTTCTAGAAACTCTGGAGGAGTCTCCTCTTTAGTTTCATCAGGAATAAGTATACTAACATTATCCCAAGACGAAATATTATCAGCTTTAATTGTATCTAATGAATAAAAATTACAACTTAAATCGGGCTCTTCTCCTCGACATATTCACTTAGTAATCATTGTAAATAAGAGTTCTTTATCTTCATCGTTTCCTGATCAAGCCAAAATTTCCAAAATTTCTCAATTGGGGGTTAATCATCCTCATTCTCCATAATCTATATACAAAAAGTTATTATTAATTTTTTCAGATAAAATTACTCATAAATAACTTTTAGCAATATCAACACCTTGCACTTTAGAGAGATCTATTCATGAATACTGCATAGAAATATACCAATCTACTAAATCTGAATATTTTGATGAAAGTAATACTGTTCAGTTCATTCAAACTCTTATTACCCATTCATTTTTTTTGATACACATTCATAAATTATTATCGTATTCGAATCATTCATAACATTTGGATCATGGAACTTTCCACTTAGCATATAAAGTCATATCTTCAGTAACAATACTATTATCAAAATTAAAATTCGTAATTAAATATTCATTATCAGACCGTCATTCAAAGTTATATCAAGTAGCAGTTAAATTTCATGGATTAGCTATTTTATCTCAGCTATTAATTATTTGTGTTGGTGGTGTAACTCCATGTCCATTTGTATCAAATTTTACATGAAATATTTGCGTCGAAGATACGACCTCTCATAAATCTATATAAAGAATATTGCTTTCTAAGTCGAATGTTGTATGTCCAGAATTGGTTCGATTTTCTCAATTATAATTTATTGTTGGATTTTGTGAAAAAGCGTAACCATCTTCTGGGTGAAGAACAACTTTTATTCAAATAGTTGTTCATGATACTGCCGATTCTTGTGTTGTATTTTCCCAACTATCACCATTCCATTCAACAGGATAGTAAGAAAAACTATAATTACCATCCGTTTTATCAACATTCCACTCATCAAAGTCATCTCAATCATTAATTCAGTTTGGACCTGTTATATTAATTTCAGATATTCATGTTCCCCATTGAGCATATGCCTTTAAAATAACATCATTACTTGAAAATACATATTTTACAGGTGTATATATTTCATCCAAATCTACTTGAGGTTCAGCATCAGAATTTGTATCTATAGTATTATCAATATGTCGGCGTGAATTAGAATCAGCATTTTCACGAGACATTTTATAACCAATAAACGTTTTTCACACAGTGGATGCACAATTATTTAATAATTCATCATCATAATTATACAATGTATAATATGCATCTTCATTGGGAGATTGGTTATATTGTGGGGTTGTCGTTGTATAACAAGGAGATTCAGCATCATTTGATGCATAAAATTGGAATGTAATAGATGCATGACTGACTCCTCCGAATCATAGGAAAAGCACTCCAAGTAGAGAAGATAAAAGAAATTTCTTCATGCTTATTGAAAGAAAACAATAAAAAATCATGAGGATTAATTCATCCTAATTAATTTAGTTAGTACGAAAAAGTTGTGATATTGCAAGAAAAAATCTGATTCGATATCTACACATTTTTTGCTATCAGATTTTTGAGTTCATCTAGTCAAATATTACTTTTCACTGAAATAAAAGCTTTATCTTCGTCTGGAAATAGCTTTTTTAACTCAGCTAATTTTTCTTCATCTATTAAATCAATTTTATTGAAAACTAAAATTCTTTTTTGATTCGCTCAGATATCATTCAAAACATCGTGAACTACGGAAATTCTTTCTTCTACAAACGGGTCACTAGAATCTATCACATGTAATAATAAATCTGATTCAATACTATCTTCTAGAGTGGAGGAGAAAGATTTAATCAATTTTGGAGGTAGATCACGAATAAATCCAATTGTATCATTCAGAAGGATTTCTTTTCATCTTCCAGTAACTGGATCTGTAATCACATACAGATTTCCTACATTCGTTCATAATGTAGCGAAAAGTTTATTTTCAGCTAAAACTCATTTTTTGGTTAATCCGTTTAATAATGAGGATTTTCCTGCGTTTGTATAACCAACTATTCCCACAGTCGGCATTCATTTCTTTATACGCGCATCACGATGAAGTTTACGCATTTTAGCATATTCAACGAGTTTTTTCTCAATTTTTAGAGTTTGCTCTTTGAGGTGCCTTTTCATCCTTTCTGTGTTTGTTTCTCCGAGTCCACGTGTTGCTCCAGCCCCACCTCACGAAGCGGCTCATCACTGTTTGGACAAATCCATTCACATTCTGTAAATTCTAGGTCACATGTGCTTAATCGCTGCGAGTTGAATTTGTAAACGAGATTCTCCACTCGTTGCGTGTTTTTCAAAGATTTTCAAAATCAGATCTATACGATCTCGAGCTTCCATTTTTGGATCAAGTTTGTGTTCTTCTGAAACTACACGTAATTTTTCATTAATCTGCCATATTTGAGCAGGCTTTAATGCATTTCACACTATTAAAAGATTAGCTTTTAACAAAAGCATATCGTGAATTATCTCATCCAACTTTCATTTTCAGACATATGTTTTTGGGTCTGGAATATCTTTTTTCTGATATTTTTGGAGAACTACGATTCATCAATAAGTCTCAACTAGATTTTCAAGTTCTCTCATTCTATCATGAAGTTCTTCTTTATTGGTATTTTTATCCACCAAATCCACTAGGAATACACGAAGTGGTTCAGATTGTTGTAATTCTTTTTTATCTAACATATTTTTTGCTTAATAAATAAAATTAACATTTTTTGAAATCAGTTTCAAAACTTTCGAAGGGCTTGTTATTAAGCAAAAATTCGCATAGTTGGATAAAAAAAGAATAAAAATTCTGATTTATTGATAATTTTTTTGTCTAGAAAGTCAAGTTAGTATCACATAAAATAAAAAAGTCCCCAAAAATTTGACAAAATAAAAAAATGTGTTATAATATATTTGTATTTATATCTTAATTGTCAAATAAAAATGAAAGCAACAACAAAACAGAGACTTCTTCACAAGAAAGAATCTGAAAGAACAAGAAGAGAAAAAGTTTGTAGAGATATTGCTTGCTATGGAGTGACAATCTTTGCAGCTTTGATGGGATTCTTATTGATTGATGCAAATGCTAGTTTAGCAGAAGCTGAAGCTGATGCTGCCAGCAATAGTGTTGTAATTGCACAACATTTGAACTAATTTATTATTTGAAGAAACGGATAGGATAGCTTTTTAAGTTATCCTTTTTCTGTTATGATTAATTTTTAACTTTTTAGTTGGTTTTAAAACTTTTAGATAATTTATTTTTAAACAATTTTTAATTTTAAAAAACTGATTTATAGGTATTTTACATGAAAATATATGTTCTTAAAACGCTAAATAAAAAAGTCCCCAAAAATTTGACAAAATAAAAAAATATGTTATAATATATTCGTATTTATATTTTAAATAAAAAACAAAATGACAAAAAAAGCTGCAGTAAAAAAAAGTAGAAAAAACCTTATCTACAAAAAAGAATCTGAAAGAACAAAGTCTGAAAAGTTATTTAGAGCTATTGTGTGTTTCATTGTTGTAATCTATACAGCAATTTTGGGATACATGTTGATCAATGCTAATGCAAATCTAGCAGAAGCTGAATCTGAATTTGCTGATGTTAGTGTAGAAGCATCTGTCATGAATATTGACTAATTCTTTGAACATTTGTAGTATTAAGATTTTTGTCGGGGATAACGATAATAGTTATCCTTTTTTTATTAAAAATTCTTTCACTTGTATTTATAAAAGAAAATCTTACCCTAAACTGATACATAATATGATTTATATCATTCTCACATAACAATGAACTATTCATCATCCCGTCCTGTTAGGAAACCTAAGAAAACGCTTTCTTGGTCCAATACAAGGATTACTCTTTTGGAATACTGCGAAAGAAAGTATTTTCTAAATTATTACACTTTTGCATTGAAACAAGATTTTCCTGATTTGTGGTCTGAAACATTACTTTTGAAATGACTGAAAAGTATCGAAATGCGAGTAGGAGAAAAATCTCACTTCCTACTTTCAGATTACTTACATGCTTTGAAAAAATGAGAAATAACTGATGAAAAAATCGAAGAATTAAAAGATAATATGAGAAGAGAAATGAAGGCTGACTTTGACTATTCTAAAGAAAGAGATTACGGAGATCGTGAAGATTTCTTTGGAAAATTCTGACTTTCTGAGCATTTCTATGGAGAAGATGCAGATAGTTTACTTGAACCAGCTATTGAAAAAGTTTGTGGAAATTTGGATCGCTTTATTGCTAGCCCATGGAATGAAAAAGTTCAAGATTATTTCAAAACTGCTAAATTTGTGTATGTAGAACATCCTAGAACTCCAGATTTTGAATCTATGAAAGTGGATGTTTCAAAAATCTGAATTAGAGATGTTTCCGTAATGGCTGGACCAGATTTTGGTGTAACTTTCTCAGATACTGATTTCTTGATTCTAGACTGGAAATCTGGTAAAGAAGAAGTTTTGGATAATTCTATAAGTGATCAATTGAAAGTTTATGCCTTGAAAATGCTTCTGAAAAAATGATTTACTTCTCTTAATGGAATCAAAATCGAAGCTTATGAAGTTTATCTAGATAGTATGAATTCATATGGTGGAGTATTGAAACAAGAAGATATAGATTGAATTATCGAGAAAATCAATCATGACGTTGAAGAGCAGAAACAATTATTAGTAGATCAGAATCCATATAAAAATCAACCAGTTGATTTGATGATGTTCCGTAAAACTACGAGTGACAAAAAATGTGAACATTGTACATTTAGGGACATATGCCAAAAATTAGATTAATTTATTTAGCATAAATAAAAAAGTCTGACTCATCGTTCAGACTTTTTTGCTATATTTAACTATGGATTTATTGCCGCCGTCGCTGTTTCTATTGGAACATTATTTATCACAAGAACGTTTGAAATTACATAAGCAGCACCAATCACTAGTATTCAGATAAGTATATATAGTATTGTTTTTTTGAGACTTTCCCTGGTTTTTGGATCATCTGGTTTTGTAAATATTTTATATCATTGTATAATTATCAGTATAACTATAGCAAACATTGTTAGTCCCATCACCCAATTGATAATTTGAGCAATAAGAGGGATTGATCCGAATTCTAAGATAGGATTTCACTGTTCATCTATCCAAGAAGGTGCCGCTTCAATAACTTTTCCATCGACTATCGTTGCTTTTTTTAATACATCATTCTGATTTCACATCACAGCTTCAACTATCTGTTTAGATCACATAACAATTAAAATTCCAACAACACACCAAATAATAATTCATCCAGCTTTTTTCTTCGCTGAATCATCCGTTGCTGCAACAAATCATACAACCTTACCAACCATAATAAAGAATAATATTCATATCACAAAATATAGTGCGATCTTTATAAATGGATACATTATATTGTTGTACAAATCATCTGCGAATACTATTCAATTTGGTTGTTTATCTTTGTTAACGTTGGCAAATTGTTCTCATATAATTCCTCCCGTTCCATCACTTCAAACTAATGATGTAGCCAGGAATCTGGCTGATACCATTATAATTATTCATAGTATACCAAAGGCAACTAGACTAATTCATTCTTTCATGGTTTCTTCCTTATCTGACACCATAATTTTATAACCTCCAAAAAATGCTACAGCAATTCAAATAACAATGAAAACATCTATTACATAACCTATAATTTTATTAACTTGATTATTAAATAACTCAGCTCATTTCCCTTCATTAACAACCTCTCATCCGTTTATTGCAGTCTTGAGAGACGCATCAGTTGTCGTTATACCAAGTACCTCGTCGTAAGGGCTCTGCGCTGATGCTAGATTAAAAATCGGAGATAGATGTATTATTCCAAATAAGGATAGTATAGCTATAGATAATAATTTTTTAATTGTTTTCATATGAATGAGTTTAATAATAAATAAAAGCTGATTATATTAATGAAATACTAAAGATACAATTTCAGATAAAATAGGGATTTTTAATATTGTCTTTTTTCTTATGTAAAACAATATTACCCTAATAATTCGTAAAAGCATCGCAATAAATAGTATCAAATTGTCTAGCGAAATATTAATTCAACGATATAATAGGAAAATTAGACCAATAAATAAAACATATTGAAGTATAATTCATATTCCAAAACTTTGTCATTGAGCGTATCATTGTTTCCTAGCTTGTAATATTGTTTCATAGTCCACCTTCTTAATTTTTGAAACAATTGGTGCAAAAATGTATGCAAATATTTCTCATGGATTACATGAGAATAGTGAATTTATAGTTTTTTTCATACTAAGAGGAACTATATCTATATTCATTAACAATAAAACAACCCTAACGGCAATGATTATTAGAATCCCCATTCCAAATGCATTTCACAATAATAGTGTTCAGAATATGAAAAAAGTTCGTAATAAAATAGATTCTTTTAATCGTCGATAAGGCATATTATAGTTTTCTTGGCGAAATCGAAGAATAAAATTCATAATTGGAGTATATGCCTTGATTAGCAATCATTTGTTCTGAATATTTTGGTTTATAGATTCATTAGGCCCCCACATACTCAAATCATTAGCACATGCAAAGATTGAAAATACTGAAATAATATAAACTGCAAAACTTCAAATATTTATAATCCAAGTTAAAATTCGACTAGTCTCAAAAAAACTGGTTAATGCAGCTATTAAAACAATTACAACAAAAATAAGGTTTAAAAATCAAACCTGGATATATCCATTGATAAAATTTATTTCATCTTCAGAAAAAAAATCAGATTTTTTTATTCTATTTTTTACAAATGGAGCGAAAAACATCACCCCTGCTATAGCGGAGAGCTTTGCGTCAGATGAAATGATGTTTCTTTCTGTTTCCATTCTAAAAGTTTAATATAATTTTATAAAGATTTTTTTGTTACATCAGTCTTAATCAATTCTTCTTCTGTAGGAGAAGCTACTATTTTCAGTGCAATATGCTGATTACCTGCAAATATCAATCATTCTCATACACTACATGAAATCAACTTCTGTTGTTCTGCTTCAGAAAGACCTAAAAGCTGATTTAATGATTTAATTGAAGTTGTTGATTGTTTTAGGAGAATTTGAACTGAAGCGTTTGATACGATAGGTTTTCAATATGGACTTCTTACAAAATCCTCAATATCCTGTGAAATTGTTGTAATTCACAATCAGTATTTTCTGGCTCTTTTTGTCATACTAAACATAAAGTTAGCAGAAACGTCATTCTGAAGCATAATCCAGGCTTCATCGCAGACTAGAAGTCTTTGGCGTTTTGCTGATCTAACTTTAGTTCGGATGAAATTCAAAACGTTATACATTGCTGGCGTTTTTAATGCATCTTCAAGGTCACGGATACTGAAAACAGTAATACGATTATTGATATCTATGTTTGTATAGTTGTTGAATAATTTTCCGAATGTTCATGTTACATACTTACTCAAACGTAATCCTACTTGTTCTCCTCCATCCATTCCATTCAAGATATTCATCAAATCTTCCATTAATGGAGGTTGTTTTCATTCATAATCATCATCTTGAAGTGAGAATCAGCGTAAAGCATAAGTGTTTTGTAAAGCTTTATCGAGTACCGCCTCTTCTTCTGGAGTCAATTTTCAAATTAAAATTTGGATTAATCAGATTAATGTCATAATCTGAGAACGAAGAAGATCTCACTTTCCATATTCTACATCCTCAATCTTTGGAGGAAGGTCAAATGGATTAATGTATTGCTGAGCATTCGTAGCGATATTAACGTAAGTTCATCATACTGCCTCACAAAGATCTTTATATTCATTTTCTGGATCGATAACTATGATGTCGATTCAATTTAATAAATATCTGAGAATCTCAAGTTTCACTGTATATGATTTTCAGGCTCATGATGTGGCTAGAATTACACTGTTCATGTTTGGAAAATTATCACTGAACCTATCCATGATAATCAATCATCATGTATGGAGATTTAATCAGTAAAATATTCATGTATTCTGAACTAAATCATTGGAAATGAATGGGAAACTTCATGCAAGTGATGATGTTACAGCGCTTCTACTAATTCATAAATCATCTATACACAGAGGCAATGTAGAAGTCATTCCTTCATCCATTCTATGGTTTGCTGTTTTTACAGATATTCCATATCCACTAATTTTCTGTTCAAATTTCTTTCATTCTTCTTTTAATTCTTCTTCTTTTACGTTGTAGATTGTGAAATAATTTGATATCTCAAAATATCTTTCTTCTCTGGTACTCAATTTTTCTCTAATTAATTCTACGTCTTTATATTGCTGCTCTACCTCTTTGTCTGTTGTAATTCATTTTGATATAGATTCATTTAATTCAGCTTTTAGCTGTGTTGATTTTCTTTTAAGCATTGCCTGCATAGCAGCATCATCCTCTGGATAAATGAAGAATGACATATCCCGTTTTGAATGCATAGTCATTAAATCTCTAGTCCATAATGCGTCAATATAAGTTGGATATCTCTGTGTGTAATATGTTTTTCAGAATATTCCACTAATATTCATTTCATTGCTCTTATATTCCCAATATGATGGAGCTATGTGAGATTTGAAATCAGCAATGTTTGCTGTATATTCTTCGTCTACTTTTTTGATAAATCTTCTCATATCAGAAGTCAGCATACTGTCTTTATATTCAGAATCAGGAATCTCTAATATTTTCTTAATCTGTTCACGCAATTCATTAGCTTCCTTTTCTTGCCTTGTTAATTTTTCTCCTCATTCTGTAGTTTCTTCCTTTTTATCGAATTTTTTGTCTGATTTCTTTGACTTTTTATCTTCTTTTTTACTTCAATCATCTGGTCAAAATACGCTATCAAGCATTGAATCTATCCAACTCTTTTTCTTTTGAGGTTTAGATTCTTCAATATCACTAGAAGATACATCCAACGTATTACTAATTTCATGGTTTTCTGTTATATTATTTACAGTCGCATTAGGATTATTTTCATTCGATTGGTTCTTATTTTGTCCATTTACGTTCGGATTTGTTCCTGGAGTAGCCTGAACTGTAGTCGCGGGAGCCACTGGAGCAGCTGTATTACCTTGATTTTGTGTTCCTTGTTGAGCTGTTGAATTTTCTTGTTTTGAATTATCTTTTTTTCATGATCATAAATCTCAAAACAGTAAATCAAAAAATCCTGGAGCTTTTTCTTTTTTCTCCCCTTCTTTTGTATTATTTTCTGCTGGTGTTTGCTGATTTGCTTGTTGTGGAACATTTTGAGGTTGATTCTGAGTTTCAGGATTTTTATTTGAGTTATCCTTGTTTCATTCCTTTGAAGAATTATCGGACTTTTTGTTTAAATCTCAAAACAATAAATCAAAAAATCAGAGTTTTTTTCATTGAAATGAATGATCAACAAAACCCCCATCAGGAACGATACCTTTATAATCCGTATCATAAATAATATTCAACGTTTGTGCTGACATTTAGTTTTTCGTAATTTTGTTTATAAATAAATTCTACAAGATAATTATATTCAAAAATGTTTTTTATGCAAAAAAGTAGGCAGATTTTTTGGTATTTATTTATAAAATAATTGCATTTTTATTATTTTATATTTGACATATTAAAAAAATCTTTCATAACGAAAGATTTTTTACCAGAATTACAGTACTATGCATTAAATGGTACAATCCCTTCTGCTGGTCTTATTCTAGAATTAAATGGAGGCAACTCTTCCCAAGAAAGATTGCTTGATGTCTCTGACAATTCTGAAACAGAAGTGGCTGATCTTAATGTAAGAGCAATATCATCAGTTGTATTACGTTCTTGTTTATATTTACTCAATAATTCAATCATCTTTGTTAGGTATCACTCTAATTGTCATGGCATTTTGTCTTGGTTGTTTCTATATAATTCTTCTAGGGCCTGTAACCAAATATCAGAATCTGACAATCATGAATAACTTGGATCTTTCTTATATTCTTCATGATATTCAGTAAGTTTATGTGTTAAATCTGGTCACAATTCCTTCGCAAAATTCTTTGCAAATTCTTCTACACTGTTCTCAATTTTTGTATTTGCGTTATCTATTCTTATTTCTCATTCTCTCAAAAAACTATTTTGAGCCTCTTGTCACTCATTTCTTTCACGATTATCTACGGATGAAGATAATTTTTGAGAACCAAACATTTTCAATATAATACAATAAATAAATGACTATTTTAAGAATGTTTCAACATCTTTTTGAGATGATAAATATTCTTTATACTGAATATTCAATAGCTGAATCTTTTCTGCAATATATTCTATTTCTCTTACTTTAGATTCATATTTTTTCTGCATATCTGCCCACATTCTTTCTCTTTTTTCTTTAGATTCTGTGAAAAAATATGTAAACAAAAATTCAACTTGTTCATCACCAATATGATCAACTAAATCTTGGATATCATTATTTCAATATTGTGCAATTAAATTGGCAATAACTGTTCTTTTTTGTTCGATTGTCAGATTTTTGTATTGTTCTGGTAATTTCATTTAGTAGTTTTGTATAAACTAAAATATATTCACAATTCTAATTATACACAAAACACAAAAAATTGTCAAATTTTTGAAAAGATATTTTAATTTTATGAAATTAGTCATTTGTTTTTCAAATCTATAACTTCACAATTTCGTAATTCTTGCATTTTTTTTACAACTTGAGAAATATCATAACGAGGATCCTGCTGATTATGATAATATCGTTTATATCAATCTATAAATGTAACTGTTCATAGGTTATCGAATGGCTGGAAAACTTCGGATTGAGTCGCTACAATTATTCAAGTTTTTGATTTCTTTATTTCTCGTCGATTCTGGTCTTTACGATTTTGTGTATCTGTGGAATATAAATGAGTAACAAAATCCTGTGAAAAAAAGTTTGAAAGCTGATTCTCACGAGATCGGTTATCTGGAATGATTACTAAATTCTGTTTAGATTCGTCGAATGGGATGGAAATGCCAGAAAAATTCAGCTTTTTAGTTTTTCATTTTATTTTTTCCTCACGGGCCAAAAGCTGCGGAATTTCAAACGATACGAAATATTTGAGAACGTTATTGTAGGTAGAATATCGTTGGTAAACCATTCGGTGAAGTAAAGCAAGAAATTTTTGGTCAAAGAATTTTGGATAGACTACTTCGCACGGTGAAGTGGGTGTAAACTGAGTTCTAATTAGTTCTGGAAAAGCAATCTCATCTCAGAGATTTAATAAAAAATCTCATCCACATTGGATCAAATCTCCAGCTTTTCAGATCTGGAGTGAAGATAAAAAAACTCTATCATGTCATGCAAACTGTTTGAATGAGAATAGATACATTTTCCAAGAAATACTTGCGATAAATACGAGAATTAATATAGTGAAGAAATAATGGAATGCAAGAAATTAAAAATGTGCCCCTTTATCGAAAGGGGCTGTCCGAAGGACTGGAGATTTTTAAGTGTAAAATGGTAAAAATCCTCCACCACTTCGTGGTCCCCCTCCTTTCTTAAAGGAGGACAAAATAATAATTTACCCAATAACCGATACAATAATGCTCTCACCAATCACATTAAAATTTCTAGAAGCAGTAAAAATAAATAATAATACTGAGCGAATGCATAGAAATCGTGATCTTTATCTACAAGAGAGAAAAAGATTCACTGAATTGGTGGAACATTTGATTATTGATATGCAAAAAATAGATCCAAATCTGAATTGAATCGTCGCTAAAGACTGTATCTATAGATTTAATAAAGATTTACGTTTTTCTCCAGACAAATCACATCCGTATAAACTACATTTCGGAGCATTTTTGTGCAGTGGTGGAAGAAAATCATCATTACCATGATACTATATTCACGTACAACCTTGAAATAACTCTATGATAGGATGAGGTTCTCGGTGTCCAAGTAGAGATGAAGTAAACCGCATAAGGTTGCATATTTGGAAGAATTGGGAAGAACGAAAAGAAATTACAGAAAATCAGACTTTTAAAAAATATTATGGAGAAGTAGAATGGAAAGATAATGTATATGCCGAGAGAAGACTTAAAAGTAAAGTTTGAAAAGAATTATTAGAAAAAGCTGGAGAAAAATTAGCTAGAAAAGTGGTAAATAATCCTGAGATAATGGAAGTTTTGCGTTATGTGGCATGGGTAGTTTCACATTGAGTGAGTGATGAAGAAGTTTTGAGCGATAAATGATATAATGAAGTGGTTTCATGATTCAAAAAGATGAAAAACTTCAATGATTTTCTTTTGAAATGATTCTAAAAGATATGGACAAAATAGTGTCTTTTATTTTCTCTTGCATTGTTATTCGTTTTATTTATTCTATTAGTTGGTAAAAAGAAGAAGATTTTTAATTTTTCATAAATTTTGCCATGTTATTTGACTTTCCAGCTTTTATAGAAGAGCTTAGAGAAAAAGAAGATAAAAAGGAAATCGTAGAAAAATACGAGAAACACTTCTGAAAAATTCAGTGAGATATCAAAGATCAGATTTGGTATACAGATTATTTATCTAAATTCCCTGCTCAACCTTTCCTTACTCCAGAAGATTTAGAAGATGATTTTGATTGGGATATATTACAAAAATTAGTAGTTTGATCTTTCTCAAGTGATTATGAATTGAAACAAGATGAAAAAGATGGTGATTGGGAATTATATATAGCTGTAAAAAGCTGAGATCAATCAATTGTAAAAACTGTTTCAGAATTATGGTCATTTCAAATCCTTAGATTATACGAAATCTATATTGAAGAACAGATGAATCTACAAATATTAATGGATGAAGAGAATGAAGATGGAGATAGCGAAAAAGAAGCTTTGATATCTGAAAGACAGGTTAGATTGAAGAAATGGAATGCTGTACTTGATACTTTGAATAGATCACATGAAGCTGAAGCTGCTAAAAAAGATCAGGAAGCTGCATTAGGAGATTTGATGTGAAAATTATAATAATTTATATATAAAGAAAGAATCGGTTCTGAATGAACCGATTTTTTAAATATCAATTACTAATGTTATTATAATTAATTATTTTATTATAAAATTCTTTGAACGATAATTTTATCTGATTTAATTATTTTTTATTCAGATTTGTTATTGTTGGAACGGTACTACCTATGTTTTCTATTTAGGGAATGTTGTATTTTTAGTTTTTTTATAATCATATTTCTTTCTCTCTATCTTTTATGATATCTTCTAAATATAAGACTACTCATTCAATATTCTTTTCTATTTCATCATTGGTAAATCTAATTGTTTTTATTCCTTTATTTTTCATCCATATTTCTCTATTTTCATCCTCCTCTCAAATTTCAGCATGATATTTTCAATCTACTTCAATAACAAGTAATAATTTGGAACAGTAAAAATCTGCGATAAATCATCATAAAGTCTTTTGGCGTATAAAACGATATCATGTTTTATTTCATTTGAGTATATTATTCCATATTAAAGATTCTGCTTTTGTTTGATGTTTTCTATTGAATCTTGCATAATCTTGCTGAATTATATGGTATATATGACAAATCTTGATTATAGTTTTGTTGAAATGTCATTATAATGAATTATGTAATATAATGTTAGTTTTATAGTGAAATAATAGATAATTTCAAATAGCTATTTTTTCCATTTATTCGACATTTTCAAATCCCCTCGGCTCCGCCGTGTCCCCTTTATCAAGGGGAAAAAAGAAAATACAAAAAGCCCCCTCTTGATAAAGAGGGGGTTGGGGGAGATTTGAAAAAAACTCCACCCCGAAGGGTAGAGTTTTTCCCGTGTCTGATTACAAATTATTAGTCACTACTAGCTTTAAATATCTTAGCGAAGTCACTACCTACTGCAAAGTAGTCTTTGTATGGATCACTATTAATTCTCACATCTCAAGTAGCTCCATCCAACTCCCAATCATAAGAAATTCCATCTATGTATTGTAAGCTAGATCCATTTGCAAATCTTAATTCAGCTCCATCTGCAAATGTGTCAGCAATAGATGCGTGTGTTCCAGAAACGGCTGTTCAGTTAACATAAACGTGAACATTTGAAACTTCTAAGTTAGTGTCTGTTGAATTTACTCCAAGAGTAAATACTGTTTCATCACCTTTCTTCTCTTGGCTCTTTACATAAACCAAAGCTTTTTCAAATCTCTTAGAGAATTTCTTAGACTGTTTCTTACCATTAACAGAATCTAGAGTTAATGTATATTCTCATGCTTTCTTTGTGTTGAAACTAATAGTTACAGTTTCAGGTAGTGAAACTTTCATATCCTCACAAGTAACTTTTCCAGCATCATAACTACAATCATCAATATCAACTGAAGAAATATCTATATCTTCTTTTGTGAAAGTGTCTCATGTAACTGCAGTAATTGTGAATGTTAATTCATTAAGTTCTGTAGTAACATCATTACTTGCTTTTACTGTGAATTCACCAAGAACTTCATTATTTGATGTTTTCAAAACAGTATTGTTAGCACCACCACCATCAACTTTAACAGATCCGTCCTCAACTATCTTCATATCTACAAGTTTAGCACCTTTGTATTCAACATCTTTTCCGAACTCATCAGTTCCTCAAAGTACTACTTGTACTCATGATATAGTTCATGTGTTTCCGTATGCTTCAACCTCAGCTACAACTCTAATATCTACTGATTTTCCTGCCTTAACTTCAATATCATCGAATGTTTCTTCTGCTTTTGGACCATAAGCATCAACAGAAGCTACATAATCATCACTTCCATCTACATATAAGTAGTATGTAATCTTAACTTTGTCAGGATTAGCAGCTCCGCTCATATAGAACTTATTAAGATTTATAAGAGCTTTCTTAGCTGTATAAGTTCCCTTAAATACTTCTCCTTCGCTTGTATCTTCATTTAAGAATTCAACAGAATCAGAAAGAGTATTCTTAAGAGTAGCTTTAGCAGCTTGGATAGTAACTTGAGAGAAACTAATAGTTCCAGATACATCTCCAGTGTTTACGTCGTCTCTTGAGTTATCATATCTAGCATTCTTGAATGCATCACCATTGAAGTTTGGTTTAAGAATGAATTCTTTATTTTGAGCATTATCATTATCTAGGATATCAACTTTGAATTGGATATCTGCAGATTCAGCTATCTCAACATTAGAGAATGAGAAAGTTGTTCCAGATTTTTTAGCTTCGAACTCATCTTCTCCAACAAACATTCTTACAGCAGTTACATATTCTCCTCCTGTACCATCAGCTACAAGATCAAAAGCAAGTTTGCTAATTGGTTCAGTTACTTTAATTGAACCTTTAGCTACTACAACATCTTCAGATCCTTGAGAAGCATCAATCTTACCAAGTTTTTCATTTGATAATTTGATCTTTCCTCCATTGAATGCGTGACTAACAGCGTCTGCTTTCTTGTAATTTCCTTCTACTTCTAATCTAGCTCCAGTTTTCTTTTCTACTGCATTGATGTCGCTCTTTTCTTTTAGATAGTAAGCTACGTTCTTTCCATAATCATCGAAATCTTTGAATGATGCAGTGATTACGAACAAAGCGCTCTTATTCATATCAATAGTCAATTCATCGAAAGAAATAACTAATTGATCATCTTTATTTACGTTGAATTTTAATCCTTCAACTTCTTTTCCATCAGCTTTTACAGTTAATTTATCAAGGAAGTCTGCCATGTCAAGATTTCCATCGTTTGTCAATGTAAATCCTTTAACATAGATTATAGAAGGTCCAGCTTTAACTTTAAGTCTAGCTATTTCGTAAGATTCTCCTTCTACATAGTTGTAGTTTTTACCAGATGTTCCTTTGATATCTACTGTTACAGTGCTTCCACTGTATTGAACCATATCATATGTGTATGGAGTATAGTCATCAACATTTAAGTTTTTAGCAGTTGATTCTACATCTACTACCTTAAATCCGATAGTTCCTCCAACGCTGTTTCCAGTCAATCTTGCTACAACAGTTGCAAGATATGTTCCGTCTACTGATCTGTAATCTTTCTTTATAGATAAAGTAACTTTATCTTTTGTAAGACTCTTTCCATCAGCTATAACGTTTCCGTCTTGATCTTCTAATCGAACTTCATCTACATCATCTTGTGTAGAATATCCATATCTTTCAAGAACAACTTTAGTGATAGTTACATCTTCAGATGTTTTGAAAGTAAGAGTATCAAGATCTGAAACACCTGGAACTCTAGCTTTTCTACCTTCAGCAGCTTTAGCTGTAACAGCTAAGTCTCCAGATTTAACAACTGTATCAGTATTGTCTTCTTCTGAGTTGTTGTCTCTACAAGCAGCAGGACATTCTTTGTATGCATCCAATTCTGGATCAAGACATACTAACATTATGTCTGCGTCAGTACAATCAACTTCATTAGCTTCAGCTCTCATAAGCATTAACATTACGTATCCTCTAATCTCATCTCTGTTTTCAGGATTGTCGATTTGAGTCATAATTCCAGCTGTCTTAAGAGCATTTAAGTGCTTTGCATAGTAAGGAGTTTCTGTAGTGTTATTCTCATTTCCCCACAAAGCTCTTGATAAAGCTGTACCGAATTCAGCTCTAGAGATTTTGTCGTATGGTCTGAAAGAAGTGATTCCTTGTCCCATAAGACCTAATTGACAAGAAGTTTTAATGAATCCTTTGAGATCTCCTTGAACAGAAGCTACATCATTGAATTCACATGCTAATGATTCGTCAGGAGTTAATCCTCTAACGTTCATAGCCCAATTAGATAACATTTTTGCTAACTGAGCTCTTGTTACAGCTCCGTACATGTTAGCAGCTTCATAGCTATCCATTGTTGTAATTTCCTTTGAACGAGCCCATTCATAAGCTTGTCCTAACTCTGTATCTGGAGTTTCAGCTTGTGCTAATCCAGGAAGAGCCACATTTGCAACCATTGACACTCCAGCCAAGATTGCGAACAATTTTTTAATGTTCATGTTGTTTTGTTGAATAAAAATAAAAAGTCACAAATAAATCACCAAACAGGGTTGGGTTTCTGTGTCTCCACACAGTAAACTAGTTCTCAGTGTAAAAATATTAGACACAAATGCAAGAGATTTTGACTAAGGTAGACATCTATATGACTTTAAAGCCCTACTTAAAGGGAAATAAGAGATAAAATGCTGACTTACCCTCGTCAAGATCATCCAAGATTCGCGAGTTTCTCGCATGTCGATGATCCCTTACTCTCATCAAACAGGGATGATGAATTTAGGCATCTGCAAGCACGTTCTGATATGTTTTAGACAGAGAACGACCCTTACAGTTGAGATTACGAACAACTATCGAATTTGTGACAAAAATTGTCAAAATTTATACAAATCTGTACCCATTTTTTTGAGTTTTGTTAGGTTTTAAGTATATTTTCTCATTTTTTAGTTTGACTTGACTTTTAGATGGTTTATTTTTCAATAACCCCTCAGTCGCAAGCGACAACTCCCCTAACAAGGATCGAAAAGCTTTTCTTTGTGGAAAGAAAGATTTGAGGTGAAATTGTTTCTCCCCTGATAGGGGGAGGTGACCTTAGGCCAGAAGGGGTTATTCCCCCAACTTATCATTCTGAGCGAAAGTAAAGAATCTTTTAGAAGTCCCCTTGTCCTTCAGGTATCCCCAAATTCTCCACCACCACATAGCCCCCATTTAATCAAGGAGGGACAATAGGGTAATTATGTCAAGTCAACCTTCCTTGATAAAGGAAGGGTTGGGGATGGATTTACCAAAAAATTTTTTCTATATATATAATATTATGTCGTACCCCACTTTTAGACAACTAAAAAATCTGAAAAATCCAGCTCTACAACTACGATATCTTTCCATTTTTCATCAAAAATTCACAATAATAGTGAATTTCACTAAATTAGTGAAAAATCGACACCTATTTTTCAAAAATTCACTGTTTCATAGAAAGTGTGAAAAAATTTGCATTTATTTTTTTTTGGAGTATACTTAGAAAAATTCACTGTTTCATAGAATAAGTGAATTTCACTAAATTAGTGAACTTTTAGACAACAAAATGGACAACATGCTAGAGCATCCATGAACAGAATTGCAGCTTCTCATCAAGGAAAAATGACTTACTCAAAAAGCATTTGCCTCAATTTTGTGAAAAAAAGTTAGTGAAGTAAATGAACTCTTAAAATGAAAAAGAAATATCACTATTCAACGAGATTACTTACTACATCAGACTCTCTGAACTCCCATTAAGTACTGGATTTTAAAGCAGATTGATTATGATTATTCATTATTAGATATCGAAGAAACTACAGATTCCCCTCTCCTAATAGGAGAGGGCCAAGGTGAGGTTTCTTCTCATCAAGCCAGCCATTCTGAGCCCGAATGGCGTAAAAATCCAGAAATTTCTCCCCTTGATAAAGGGGATACGGCGAAGCCGAGGGGATTTGAACAACCGCAAGAAACTCCGGCCAAAGAGCCAGACTCCAAAAACGATGAAGATCTCCAAAATAGGGCCAACATTTTCAGAACTTTTTAAATAAACCTCCTCTAAATCTCCTCTCCTAATAGGAGAGGGTTAGGGTGAGGTTTTATTGCAAACTCCACCCAATTCCCTATACTGACAACGTTTAAATTCCGAATATCATGTCCACTTATCTCTGACAAAATTTTCTCACTGACTCGACTATTAGACACCGAATTGCCGACAAAGCGAAAGATTTTTATGATAAAAATAATTGCAAAACTTTAATTGAAATCTGACCTGGGAAATGATCGATAACTAAGCTAATTTTGAATATTTCTCCAGATTTTATTCTTTTTGAAAAAGATGAAACCTTGAAAGAAATACTGGAAGAAGTAGTAGCGAAGAAGGAGAGTTGAAATGCAAAAATTATTTGGTGAGATGTGTTGGAGTGAGATTTAGATCAGTTTGAATGAAAGAAAAATCAGACTTTTGTCGTGTGAAATTTACCATATTATATCACTTCTCCGATTCTCAGAAAATTTTTCTGAGACGGAAAAGGGGAGTTCGCAGGCTGACTTTTTATGGTTCAAGATGAAGTTTGACAAAAACTCCGCTTTGATGCTGGTAAAAAATCATATTTATATTGGATCCTGAATTATGCTTATGAAGTTCAAAATCTCAAAACAGTTCCAGCAAAAGCATTCTCTCCAGCTCCAAAAGTTAAAAGTTGTTTAATCGGATTAATTAAAAAAAATGAGATTCCAAATATTCCATTCGATGAATTAATCAGATTTTTAGATTTATTTTCTCCGTATAGTAGAAAAACTTTATGAAAGATTTCTAAAATGATTAGTAAAAAGTGAGGTAGTTTCGTTATCCCAGAAAATTTAAGCAATAAAAGATTGGAGGAGTTGGATTGGAATAAGTTGGAAGAAATTTTCATCGCTTAAAATGTTTTATATATGATTCTTTGAATGAGATTTTCTGACATTAAAAAAGTTCAATAATATTTGATTTATTTTTGTTTGTATGTATAATTATTTCAGTTTTATTTTGTTTAATTACAAAAAACATGAATTCTAAAGCTTTTAAAAACTTCTTCACTCGGTTTGCTATTTTGTGAATTGTAATCGTAACAGCAATGGCTCTTATTTCTATTTGGTGAAATATTTCACCTGAATTTATGTATCGTACACTCGCTACATATGTAATAGTGTTCTTCTCAGTTCGACTTATTAGTATTTGTATCAAAAATTTTTGAAATAAATAAAATTTCAATTTTTAACGTAGGAAATCCCATTAATTTTGGGTTTTTTATTTTCTCTTCAAAAATTTGACAGATTTTTATTTTTATTTATAATTGGTGTTGTTTATAATATAAGCAATTTGCGATGGTAGAAAGAATATGATATAATTTTGATTCAGAAACAACCCCACAAGTGTCAAGAATTTGGACAGAAACTTCTCCAAATAGTAAATTGAGCGATATAAACGATAAACTTAATTCTGTTGGTTGAAATAAAGTAGATAATTTAAAGGATCTTATCCAAAAACGTGAATATAAAAAATTTCAAAAAGAAATCTGATTAACATGATCTAAAAATCTAGACTGAAAACTATGAACTAGAAGCCTTGAAACCTTAAATATTTATTTATCAAAATTAAATCAAATTGAAACTAATCAACAAAACACATGACAAGAACTTGAATCCTTATGAACTTCAATAATAACCCAACAGCAAACTGTTCATATCGACAATGAAAGGGTAGATCAAATAGACACAAAAACATTTGATAATCAAAATGATAATATAAAAATCAATCATGCATCTAAAAAATATTTATCTAAATACGAAACTTTAGATCAGAGCACATATGAACTTATTTTTTCATGAAAAGAGGAAATGTGACAGTGACAGCTTCAAAACTGCTATTTAGTAAGCTGACTTATTGAATTAGCTAATACTCAATATTTTGATACTTTAATGAGAACTTCTATTAAACGTGTTCAATTTAAAGATGACTGAACTCTTTGATATAACATCAGAATTCCTTTATGAGAACCCGATGGTCGTGATATTTTAATCAAAGATTCCGAATTAAAATTAGCTAGGGTTAGGTGAAATATTGGTTATAAACTTCTGGAGTTGGCTTATGTAAAAAATAAAAGAAAAAATGATGCTGAATGAAATAAATATTCTCCTGTAACTGATTCTGAAATAGATGCAGCTGCTAATACAGGGACAATGACCAAAGCATTACAAGTTTTTTTGTGAAAACATAATATTGGTTTTTCTGATTTTTGAAGTGATAAAACGGATAACGAAGGATTACTATTATCTTCTCTTCCTCAAGAAAGAAAAACAGAAATTAGTAACTATTTAAGACATTTTGATGGAACTATATGAAATAAATTTACAAATTTAGGCACACCTGTTCGTAAAAATGGAGATTGAGATAGTGTGTCTTTTGAAGTATGATGAAAAACTATGTATTATTGACATACTTATGCCTTATCATATGTAGATGACGATTTGAATATTTACGTAAAAAATCCATGGAATAATGATGATCCTTGAGGTGCCGAAGTAAAGCTTTCACTTGATGAGTTTTTTAATAGTTTTTCTCTTATAAGAGTTATAAGCATAAAAGTTGATACTTTCCTTGATGATAAATGAGATTCCTATGCTTAAATTTATGTTTTAATATTTTTATATTTTATGAATTTAAAATGACTGGAAGATTATGATTTCACTTTGAAACAATATCGCAAGCATCAGAAACAACGCTACGCACATCTGAAATTGCAAAAAATTGGACAGAACATTCTCCAAAAAGCAAATTAAATCAGATAAACTCGAAATTAAATTCAGCAAGATCAAATGAAGCTAAAGAACTTAAAAATTTAATAAATAGACGTGAATATAGACAATTCCAGAAAAAAATATGAATAACCTCTCTTTCTCAATTAGACTGAAAATTATGACCAAGAACTTTGGATTATTTCAACAGTTATTTACAGAGAGTAGAATCTTCACGTGATGTAACGGACAATACAGGTAGAGAATTAAGAGATTTTAGAGACCGTATTCAAAGACCAGGATCTGCACGCGATGCAACAGGTACTACAGGTGGAGAATTTAGGGATTTTGTAGATTATGTTCATAGACCTGGATATCAACAATTGACTGATGAAGCAAGGATACATAAGGCTTCAAGGGAATATTTATCAAAACATGAATCTATGTCAGAAAATGAATATAATAGGATTTTTTCTTGAAAAGAAGAACTTGCACAATGACAATTAGGTAACTGTTATCTAGTGAGTGGATTCATTGAGTTAGCTAATACTCAATACTTCGATACTTTAATGAGAACTTCTATCACTCGTGTGCAATTTAAAGATGATTGAACTCTTTGATACAACATCAGAATTCCTTTATGAGAACCTGATGGTCGTGATATTTTGATAAAAGATTCTGAACTAAGTATGGCGTCAATCAGATGAAATATTGGTTATAAACTCCTAGAATTAGCTTATGTAAAAAACAAAAGAAGAAATAATAGAGATTGAAATAGATATGCCCCTGTGAGTCGGTGGGAAATGCAATGAATTGTATGATGAGCTACTAATGAAGTTTTACAAACGTTTCTAGGTCGTCACAATATTTGATTTAGTGACTTTTGAACTGGAAGATTATGGGCTTCTTGACAAACTTTATCAGCACTTCCTCAAGGAAAAAAAGACGAAATTACGAATTATCTAAGAAATTTCAATTGAAGAACATGAAATACTTTCACAGATTTAGGTACCGCTCCTTCGAAAAGATGAGACAGAGATTCTTTTCAAGTTTGATGAAATACGTTATATAATCAGCACGCATATGCTTTAGTATCTGTAAAGAAAGATTCAAACTGAAATCCTATAGAAATTGAAGCTCAAAATCCATGGAATAGTCAAAGAAAGGTTTGAGGTGATAATATAAAGCTTTCTCTCAATGAATTCTTTCACGCTTTTTCTTACATTGGAATTTGAAAAATAAAAGTTGATACTTTCCTCGATGATAAATGAAACTCTCGTGCTTAGATTTTATCACTTTATAACTCAGATATTAAAATCTATAAAAAAACTTGCAATTTAAAAAAAATCGTCTATAATAGCACCTGTACCAAAATGGTGCTATTTTATTTCCTAACCAATTATAACCATGTTTAAAGGAAAAGTCTATATTTACAGAAACAACAACTGAAAAGAGGAGGAATTTGAAAAAGAATTCGACAATCCTCAAGAGTTCAATAACTTTAGAAAGACCTATCGTCAACCAGAATTTGAAGGTCCTATTATGTGACTTTGAGATTGGGCACATCTTCAGAATTATTTCAATAATTTAATAGATAGGAGATTCTGACTAGAATCCATGCCTGAGCCTGAAGAAGAGCAAAAAAGTCTACCAAATGGGATAAATTTCGATGAATATGAAGCAGAGCTCCAAAAAATGGAATATGAAGAAGCTCATAAAGCTGAAAAAATTCAAGGACTTAAAGCTAGCATAACTAAACTAGAAGACTACAAAAAGAAATTCAAAGCCAAAGGAAGAGATGATATGGTTAAAAAGATTGACAAAGACATCGCGGCTACAAAAAAAGAGTTGGATGCTTTAGAAAAATAGCCATTAAATTTATGAATAACTGCTCTTAATTGGGCAGTTTTTATTTTTTTATTTTATTGACTTTTAAGAATAAAAATTTATACTCGTACGTAAGCATGTTTTAATGCTTTGTAGCTAAATTCTCCGTAGCCCCATGCCTGTGACAGGTGTGGGGTTTTCATTTATTCAAAATTTTTAGATAAGATACTCTACCCTTGAACCAATTTCAATCTCCTCCCCATCGAAGCATTGAATTACTTTTTCTAACTTTACTTCATCGACTGGATCTATTTCTGGACAATTAATTTCTGGACGAATAGAAAGAAAAATCTGACCTTTTTTCTCTCGAATCGATTCAACAAATCAAATCTGATTTTTTCATTTTCTCTTCTTCTCACGAGCCTTTAGAAGTTTATCAACCTGTGCGCGAATAGTTTTGAAACGTGAACGAATAACATCATCTGGGACTTTATTTTCGAATGTTGAAGATTTTGCCAATGGTTCATCGTGATACTCAAAAAGTGCTATATTATCGAAATAATCTTCATTAAGAAATGACTGAAGAAGCTGCATATCTTCCTCTGTTTCTCCTGGAAATCAAATTATGATATTTGTACGAATGAATGAACTTGGAAATAATTTACGGATTCATTTCAGCAATGTATGAATCATTTTATCATCATAGAAACGCCCCATAGATTTTAGCAATTTTGGAGAGATATGCTGCAATGGAATATCAAAATATGGAATGAATTTCTCAAGAGAAGCGAATTCTTCGAGCTGTTTTAGAGTCAGAATATCTGGATAAAGATACAAAATGCGATATTTGAAATCATAGGGGAGTTTGTCTAGTTCGTGAAGTAATGGTAATAATTGAGATTTTGAAGAAAAATCTGTCCCATATCTCATGGTGTCTTGCGCAACTATAATCAATTCTTCGATTCACTGTTTGAGTAGATTTTCCGCTTCAGCGAGAACTGATTTAATTGGTAGGGAAGTCAGTTTTCATCTAATCTGTGGAATTATACAGAATGCACATGAATTATTGCATCATTCTGCAATTTTGAGGTATTCATAGCGGTTCTCGTAATTTGTGAGCAATCTTGGAGAAGAATATCGACAAAAATCATCGAAAGTCTGACTACGTTTCGTGAGATTTTGCAAATTTGCGAGGGTTAAATCATTTCGTGAAAGATAGGAAATATTTTCATTTTCAAGCATTTTTTCTCGCCTGCGGAGTTCTTGTTCAAATCCCCCTGCCTTCGGCATCCCCCTTTGTCAAGGGGGAACTATTTTCTCCTCTCTAAAGACCGAAGGTCTTGTAAGCCTCCCTTGATAAAGGGAGGTTTGGAGGGATTTGGAGGGGTCGGGTGAGGTTTTTTTCAGCAACTTCTCAAAATACTGCACTCCACACCCAATAATGCAGACTTTTTTCTTCTTTGAAAGTAATTTTTCAACCGTCTGAAACATTTCTTCACGCCCAGAGGAAATGAAGCTACATGTATTGAGAATAACTAGTTCAACGTTTGAATCGTAAGGCTCTGAGTAATATCCAATTTTATCTCCATTTTCGCTCAAAAGTTTTCACAAAAACAGTTGGCTATCCACCAAATTCTTGTTACATCAGAGATTTATCATAGAAAGATGAACTTTTTTCATATTACTGAGCGAGAGATAAGAAATCTAAATCAGACTTTTCAACTAGTGAGTTAGTGTATTTATCTTGAAATTGAAGTAAAGCTGAACTTATATTTTCTGGCAATAATGACTGGATTTTTGAAATAAAATAATCTCTGGAGTCCTGTTCATATTTATCGGAAAATAATGTAACAATATCATTCACAGCGATGGTTTTTCAGTTCCACTCAAATTGATAATTTCAGGATTTTATGGTCTTTTTTGCCGTAGTATATAGGTCAAAATATTCTTTCAATTCTGAATTATAATACAACATTGAGTAGTTGTTTTTCAGATATTTCTGGATTTCTGTTATGTAAGAATTCTGCATCGAAAGCAATTTTTTATTCTTTTCTGTCGTAGAATTTGGGATACTTTTACATGAAAATAAGGTTTTATTGTATGAAATACAGAGTTTATCTCATTTTTTTACGAGAGTAATCTTTTTCACGATGGCTAATTCTTCTGCTGGAATTTCACGAACCGAGGTATTGTTTGAGTTAAATTTTACTCCATCGGAAGCCTTTGAATAACAAAAATTATCTAATTCTTCTCATTTGTAGAGCAATGAAACACACGATGCTGAATTTGGCAAAGAGAATGATCATTTGATTGTGATTTTTTGGTTTGGAACTAAATTTCAGACTAATTTCTTTTTTGTCTTTCAATTAATAAATAAAGAAAAATCTGGGCTTAAATCTAGTAAATTTAGACTTTCTGGAAAGTCTGATGATGGTGTTCGCAGTAGTGAAATCTCCTCTTTTCAGCTATCTTTTCATGATGGATTTGGCACTATGGATTTAATTTTTACATCTGGAAGCGAAGTCACAACTTGTCATGAAAATACCAATTCTTCTTCTGAAAGTGAGCCATTTGGATTGTAGCATCGCGTATCGAAGGTGTAACTTCACTGGTTAAGGCTAACGCAAGTTGCACGATTATTTGGTAGTCAGAAATTTCATTTTAGAGTGATTTCTGGAGATGAAGAAATGTCAAAAAGTCAGAATTCTGATAACTTTTTGGTCTTTGTAGTTCACGTTGCATATTCACTTCGTGGAAAGATTGTCAGATTAAAGTCATCAGAGAGATCAATGGAAGTAAGCGTTGAGATCTGAGATCTATCAACTTTCAACTGGATGATTTCATTTCATGAATCAGTTCAATCTGGGTCGTAAATCACATTGGAAATTTTGATGGAAAGTTTTTCGTAATCTATACCTCGGGCTTCTGGTTCCTCTGCAATTGATTTTCCACAAGTGGAGTCCGACCATAGTCATTTCTCAGATTTTCTTGCGTTCTCTTCGGCTTGTTTAAATGCTGATTGCTGTGAATATGCTGTTTTGTATGTATATTCTTTTGCATATCATTCAGCTATTAGTGTTTCGTTTACGAGTTTTCCGTCTAAGTAAACATATGCCAATATTCTACCGTAAGCGTCTGAAGATGCTGAATCTGGGTCAAATTCAAGAGTTACATACTGATTTTTGATTAGGTTTGTCAGATAGTTTTTCGCTTCTTTTCAGAAACATTCACTCGTACGATAACGAGCTGTATTGGATTCTGGAGCATCTACTCCGAGTAAACGTACAGATTGTAAACTTCAGTCCTCTTTACGATAGCGGAAAGTATCTCAATCTATAACTGAATAAACTTTCACAGCTCAGTCTGGAATCTCAATTTTCGGCTTATTTGGATTGTATGTATATGTCGAGAAAATATGGTTTTCATAGAATAAAATTACAACTACATCTGAACCATCTTTCGTGGAATTTGGGAATCCAAAACTTCATTTTAAAGTGGTAGATGAATATGGCTCTAGAATTCATGAAATCTTTTTGTTTGTTGCATTAACTTTCATTTTAATTTTAGATAAATCAAGTGGTTGAGAAGAATTTGATTTAATGGTTATTGTTTCATTTCACGAATCACTTCATTCTGGATCATAATTAATATCTGTAATTGAAATCTGATAATCTGATGGATTAAAAAGTTCAGATTTTTCTTCTTTTTCATCTTTTTCCGTTTTCTCTGGAGAATAGCAGTATGAATCTAGTTGGTTATCTCATGAGTAAAGATAAACACATGCTCATGCGTCCACAAATCAGAAATTTTTGGTGAATGTATCGATTGTATTTGCATAAAGAAATCCATCAATGTATTTTTTTGTAGTTGCAGTAGATGTCTTCAAGTAATAGTTATGATTTTTGAAGTCAATATCGTACGGAAGGAATGACTGTAATGTGATAGATTCTGGTGTTTTTGGCTCCAATGAAACTATTTTTATCTGTGTTCATTGTGAAGTAACCCCCTCGTCACTTTGCGACACTCCCCCTGTCAGGGGAGAAATTTCGCTCCCTGTTAAGGGAGTTGCCGAAGGCTGAGGGATTGTCTCACCATCTCACGTTTGGACAACATTTCATGTCTCACTTCAACATAATTCAGCTTTTGTAGGACATGAACATCCACCTCATCATCACACGTATTTTACCTTTTCAATTATCTTTTCGTTATATTGTGAAGTTGTTGAAAAATATTTTAAAGCCGATTCGTCGAATCCTGGCGAAAAATTCATCACGTTGTCCATTATTATTCCACATCGATGATTGTAACCCGCGGTGTAAGTTGATTTTTCTGGTAATCAAGTTGTTATTTTTACGATGTCCAAAACTTGTCTACTTTGTCCATCTATTCCATATAATACTAGTTCTCAACTAAAAGAGTTAAAAAATAAATCTGGTTGCAATACAATAGTTATCAATCCTGCTTCTGTTAAAGCTCAAGCTTTTGTTGTCAAAATCAGCCTTGTATTTTTTTGTAATTTTTCTCTGTCATAAGTTTCAATTTCCCTATCCAAGTCTATAGTTATTGGCTGTACAAGTAGACTTCATGAAAGTAATAATGAATCGTATTCATACTTAATGTCCTCGTGGATGAAAAATTCCACATACGGATTATATCTGCTTCATCATCGGAAAACCTCGCTAATTGTCATGATATCTTTTCTTGCTGTCGAGCAATCTGCTGCGTCAAAATCTTCTTCCTGTGGAGAATCTTCTGGAGATATTCAGTAATCAATTATCTCATCTGCGTAAGTATAGAGAACTCACGGATTAGCTGAATTATACGTATCTTCGGAGAGATTCGCGTCGTCGTTTGATAGCGACCGCGTGATTACAGGTCCGTTTTTAGTTAAAATTTTATGGAATGATACACCATAGTCATCCCTCTTATTTACTCGATATTCATGTGCGTAAAATGAGTCAACTTTTTCTCATGAAAGAAGTAAAGAAATCTGAATCTTATCTGTGTCTAAGATAGAAAACTGTGAAAAGTCTCACTCATTGAGTAGAATATTTACGTTTCAACCAAAATCGAACATCTCATTTGAATCGGCGATAATCAAGAAATCATTGGATGGAATTTGTATATTTTGGTACGTATAATTCGTTTTACCGTCTGAAAAAATTGCTCATTCAAGTTCGATATCTCAGAGAAAATCTTTATCTCCAATATTGAATATTTCTATCCACTCATCGTCATCATCATAGAAAACTTCGGAAAGAATCAGATTAAAATCTGAATCTTCTCAGATTATATCTCAAGTTCATATTTCGTCATCAATTCAGTTTCAAGTTCATGGAATGTTTGAATCTCATGTTCAAATTCAAGGATTATCTCAATTTCACGAATCGCCTCAATTGTGAGGGTAGTCTGATGGTCAATTTCATATCCATGGATTTCAGCTTTTTATGATTATTTTTCCTGGATTGGCTATAAAATTTCATGTGATATTGAAAATATCTTCTGTCGTCGTTATTTGAATTTCTCGTCAATTGTTGTAAATCTTTTGAAAAGTTGGACGTGGTTTGCTTGTAGGAATTTGATTATTGCTAACCATGGATTTTTCCACATTGAATGTATCTATTTCAATTCATGAATAGATTAAACTGACTGAAATTTTATCTGAATCTACGATATTGAATCATGCATTATTTACCGATAAAATTTTATCATTAATAAGTCAGATTTCTGCTTTGTCTGCTAGAATTATTGAAGAATATGACGGAATGTTCAGATTTTTGGTATATAGTGAAGATTTAGCTCACGAAAGGCTTAATTTTCATGAAAAATCATTATCGGAAAGATTTGTAATTTCTATTCGCTCTGTAGTTCATAATCGGTAGATTTCAGAGATGATTAGGTTTGGATTGTTTTGTCATTCTGAGCGTAGCGAAGAATCCATAGATGTATCACTTTCAAATTTTTGCAAATCCTCCACCGCAAGCGGTCCCCCTCCTTTATCAAGGAGGAAAATGTTTTCTTGTCATTCTGAACTTAATGGAAAATTCATGGGTGTATCGTCATCAACCCCTTCGTCGCTTTGCGACACTCCCCCTGTCAGGGGAGAAATTTCGCTCCCTGTTAGGGGAGTTGCCGAAAGCTGAGGGGTTGTCTCAACATCTCACTCTCATTCTGAGCGTAGCAAAGAATCCAAATCCTCCACCACTTCGTGGTCCCCCTCCTTTATCAAGGAGGCATATTCTTCTCCAATTTCTGAACTTTCTTGCCCCTCTTGATAAAGAGGGGTTGGGGAGATTTGGATAGTTGGAGAGATTTGTTCCATTTCTTCTGGATTTACCTCCACTTCTTGAGCAAAACTTAAATTAAAAACAAGCGGAAAAAGAGCCAATCGTGTGGCGACGATTATGCAAAAATTTTTCATTTGAAATGAAAATATGGAATAAAAATTATTTCAATAAATGGTCTAAAATTGTATGTTTAGCTTTTCATATTTCTGCATGAATATCTGTCGAGATTTCTGGCTTGTGATAGTCTTTGAGTGAAACGAGAGCATTGAGTAAATCCTCAGATGTAGTTGGTGTAGATTGCTCTACCATAATATCGTTAAAATTTTTCACATACCGCTCAGCATTGAGTTTTTGGTCATGTGTTCGTGGTATTGGAACTATGATACTTTTCAGATTAAATAATTTTTGTTCTGCGAGTGAAGTCGTTCATCCACGAGTAAGTGAAATATCACAGCGCTGATATAAAATTCACATATCAGACTGTGAAAGGAAGTCGTAAGTCGTGACTGAAGGAAATTCTTTAAAAATCTGTTTTAGGTCTTCGTTTAGTTTTCCAAGGATTATGTGATAATGGAATGATTCACGTAAAATTTTATTTTCTTTAAGCAAATCTGCTAAACATTCGTAAAGCTTTTTGGAACCCTGGGATCATCACATCACGAGGATAGAAGGTTTTCCATCTTTTTTTTCTGCTTTTAGAGAATTGATTAATTCTGGATTTGTATCTTTGTCTGGAACTATTTCATCAGAAAGAATCTGTCCGACTACGATAGCTCATGAGAAAACATTATCAAATCCGCAGAAAGACTGTTTGGAGAATTTATTTCAAATTCTGTTTACTAGTCATGGTTTCACATCTGATTCGTGAACGAAAATCGGTTTGTGAAGAAATTTTGCAGCAAAAACTACAGGCAAAGCTACATATCCTCATTTACAAAAAACTACGTCAGCTTTGGATTTTCGTAAATAGAATGTAGACTGAATAAATCCTGCTGCGAATAAGAATAAATCTCTGATATTTTTTAGGCGAGATTTTAGGGGAGTTTCTCTACGCCATTTTCATGATAAAATAGAAATAAATCTGACTTTATTTCAAAATTTAGCTGCCGTTTCCTGCTCCAATGAATTTTTGGATCAGAATCGAATTATTTCTTTGACTTGGTCTGAATATTTGGGATCTGAAATTATAGTCTCGATTAGAGATTTTATCGGAAAAACATGTCATCACGTTCCACCTCAAGCCATGACTAATGTTTTCTTTTTCATTCTGTGGAATGGACAGGGTAAAATACTGTGTCTAGTATTGTCCATTTATGTAAAAATTTCAAGAGATTTTGTATTAATTTCAAGATGGTTCATTATCATCTTCTCATTCCTCTTCTGTTCTTTCTACCTCTTCCCATCTTACGAAATGGTATCATGGTTTAGGTATTGCATCTACTGGTACTTCACTTCCACATTCTCGAACTGCCTCCGATGTTTCTTCTCATCACATCATTAGACGTTCAATATGTTCATCTCCACTCAATGTTACATTTCGTCTATTTCTATTATAGTACAAGTATATCTTCGTTGATCAATCTCAGTTGATTGTAGTTTCTGTTACTATTGCTCATGGTCATGATTCTGTTCATGTTAGACTTCATTTGTCGTAAGTGGCACATACAAATCCTCCCGGCTTAACTAATCATGATAATATTAACGTTGAATCTGTGACTCAATGTCCTGTCTGTGTCTCCATTAATTCATATGTATTCTGTCATACTCTCTTTACGTAATGGTAAACTATATACTGCGTATTACTATTCGCTTGCCATACAGCATTATAAGTTTTGTTTCCATAACTTCATGCTGGAATTATTACTCCAGTTTGAGGCGTATTTCCATTCGATCATGTCCATCATAAGAATGTATATCATGTTTTAGTTGGCGCTTGAAGTGTAATTGCTCAACTTTCTGTTGTATAACTTCATGGATTATTTGGATTATTCGTTCATCAATTTAAGTTATATGTGATTGTATAAGTATTCATTGTAGTATTTGGTGAGAATGTCTTATTCTCTGTTATATCACTCCATGATAATGGACTCTCTGAACTATAGCATGAACTACTTGCACATGTGTATCCATTTGATGCTACTGCATATACACTTGCATCTGATCAGGCTTTCATTTGAACTGTTGTACTTGTTCATGTATTTGCGTAATCGCTCGCTCCATTTACTTTACAGTATATTGTTTCTATTCATGTGTTCTTTGTGAGTGTCAAATCGTACAATGTCCTATCATACCAACATGCATAAGTCTGATTGTCTACATTTGTAGTTGGCGTATTTGTAGCTGATACTGATGAACTAGGCTCTCATACACTTGTTATCTGCATACTACTTGATATGCTTGGATCTGTACATAAATCTGACAACGTTAAGCTTGTTCATCATGATATTATGTAATATGTCGGAGTTGTTGGATTATCTAGTGCATAATTTTCTGTCGTGTATGTTCACTGTGTTCATGTGATTGTATCAAGCATATTCTTTATCTGGTATTTCACGTATGTAATAGATTTAACTTCACTTATATTTCCAGCAACATCCTTACATGCAAAATAGTATGTTCATGAATTGTTTATAGTCTTTCATGTAGAGAAACTTGTAGTACTTGTGATATTTGTGTAAGTACTGCTTTGTGTTGGTGATGTGGTTCATCGATAATAACTAGTGATTCATACCCCATCCGCACAACTCAATGTGGCTGTCTGACTTGTTTGACTTGGTTCATTTGTAGTAGTTAAAGTTGCTGTTGGAGGTGTATTATCTACATGGATTGTACTAGCTGATCTAAGCGTTGTACTATTTCCATTTGCATCTTCTGCGTATAGACAGATATATTTTCCATTGTTAGTCTCTGTAGTCTGATCAAAACTTGTGGATGTAGTTGTCGTATAGCTTCATGATGCACTAGGACATGTACTATTTGTTGTGTATATATATTTCTTTACGCTTGCATCTCACCAGCTTACTGTCACTGTATCGGTCTGTACATATGTATTACTTACATCATCTGTAAAGCTCAATATTGGACCTACTGTATCGATTCCATTAAATGTTACTTCTACATCTACTGTACTTCCTTCGTTATCTTCTATCGTTATTGTACATTTATCACTTCATTCTTTTCCACTATTCGGTGTATATGTTAATGTTGTTCCATTTATTGCACAAC
>JAEEGL010247544.1_pt1 | contig 32998 bp, 26 predicted proteins | sample 9134231 | NCBI WGS metagenome assembly JAEEGL01 (sample SAMN16246548, study PRJNA631951) | gut metagenome | biome: gut microbiome; feature: rumen; material: fiber-attached | host: Bos | place: Iran: Karaj | collected 2018-10
GATCTTCTCCTTACGGTGTTGCATCGGATAGGGTTTACATTTGCACGGTGTTGCCACAATGCCGGTGAGCTCTTACCTCGCCTTTCCATCCTTACCTCGTGAACCCCCGAAACAACGGAGTTGTTTCGGGGAACCCCTCGGCTCGCTTCGAATTTCGTATTGTGCGAAACCGGAACGGCTTTGGTGTTCGTTTCGGCTTTTCACCGAAACAGGTCCACGGGGCGGTTTATTTCTGTTGCACTTTCCCGGAGGTTACCCTCGGCGGACGTTATCCGTTATCCTGCCCTTTGATGCCCGGACTTTCCTCACGGTAATACCTTTCGGCGCAATACCGCGCGACCGTTTGAAGCGGCAAAGTTATTTTTTTATTTGATTATTTTTTCTTCTTTTTAGTGATAACGACTATCACGCAGGCGATCGCCGCCGCGGCGACCACGCCTATAACGATCCAGAGCCAGGTGAGGTTCGCTTTGTCGGCGGGTTTGCCGGGATCAGCCGGTTTGTCGGTTTGGACGGGAGCCTTTTCGGTGCCTACCGGCTGCGGTTCGGTATCCTGAGCTTTGGTGTCGACGGGTGTCGGAGCCTGAGTTTCGGGAGCCTGCGTTACGGGCGGTTCGGTGACTTCGGGTTCAGGTTCTTTTTCGATCGAGATGCTCTTGAAGTAGAACACTTTGCCGGCTTCGCCGGTTTCGGGCGCCATCGGACGGATCGCGAGCGATCTTACTTCGCCGGTGGACCAGTGACCCTGATTGTCTTCGTCCATATCGATGGTGACTTCGGTGAAATCATCAGCCGCCGCAAGTTCGTACTCGACTATGCAGTAGTCTTCGTTCGGAACCTCTTCCATGGTGAAACGGAATTCCATATCGACCGTCTCGGCTGTCTTATATATCATTTTCAGCAGGTAGAAGTCTACGCCGTCGAACCATCTCGATCTGCTCATAGGTACCGAGAAGTACGGGTTCGGACCGGTGACCGTGACTTTGATGCCGCCTTCGTCAGCCATTTCTATATCGCAGTCGATGGAGTTGGAAATGCGTTTGAAATAATCTGCGCTTGTAAAATCGGCAAGCGTGAAGCTCTGTACGTTATCGAAATCGATCGGCTCTTCGGCTTCGCCGCCGATGATCCTCGTGGGAAGCTCGCCTTCGGTAATGGCGGTCTCGCCGTTGATGCCGTTCATAACGAAGCTCTGGCGTTCACCTGCGGTCTCGGACATCGAGAATCCGATGTAGCACTGATCCTGAAGGTAAGCAAGTGTGTTTTTGAAGTTGTACGGATTGCCGCCCTGTTCTACCGCGGTGCCGTTGACGTAGATGTGCAGTTCTTCTTCTTCGAGTTTGATATCGAAAACTACGTTTGTGCCGGGAGCGAAGAAATCTTCGGTATTCGCGATCGTGGTGGTCGCCGCCAGGTTGAAGCCCGCGGGCGATACTTCGAACCACTGCAGTGCGGACGTACGGGCGAGAAGGACGATGCCGTAACCGTCGTCAGCGCTCTTTGCGGTGGTGTTGAAGTAAAGCGGACGGTTCAGAAGGAACAGACCGTACCACATATCGGGCGAACCGGTATCGGTCTCTTCGATCGTGACGTCGATCTGGATGCCGGCGGACAGATCCTGCGGTTTCGTGTAAAGAAGGCCCGCGTTGTCTTCGGGATAGTGACCGCCGTGAACGAGTCTTATACCGTTTCTCTCGGTCTGTTCGATCAGGCCGTTGCTGACGTCGGCTTCGCTTTTGCCTGCGCAGGTAACGACTTTCCAGTCGTCGGGCGTATTAGCCGCCGCAGCCGGCGTGATGAGCAGGCTTGACAGCACGAGCGCAAAAAGCGTAACGAACGTGATGAGTTTTGCGATTTTTTTCATGTTTTCCTCCATATTATTCGCGTAACACGCGTTTTATTTCATTGTGATTGTACCACAAATCATTCCGTTTGTCAATACTGTATTTTCCGGATCGGTCTTACCGTGCGATCCGTATCCGGTAAAATCTTTTTATACCGGTTTATAACTGTTAATGCGTCCGGTATAAGCGTTTACTTACTGTTTGGTCCGTTTGTTTTTTTTGCTTTCGTCGATCAGAAAAAGAACGAAGATAATCAACAGTAATCCAACGAATCCGCTGATCAAAGCAAAGGCTGTTATATAGCTTTTATGCGTCCGGAGTATTGCGGGAAGCGTTTTATCCGTTTCGGAAATACGCCGTCCCTCCACGGAGAGCATGGTAACTTCATACCGTGTAAAATCATGGAAAACGCCGTACTTCTCTTCGACGCATTCGATCTGCAGTTCGGCGCCTTCGTTTATCTTTCCCGCAAGCTCCCACGCGTCATAATTTTCCGTAACAAAATCACCGTCGGTACGGATATAATATTCGTGAGAATTTATACAGAATAATACGCCTGTTTTCCCATGTCTTCCGGTCGTGACCTCCGCGGAATTTCTGTCTGCGGCAGAAGTCAGACTGATGATCGGGGAATTACTTACCGAATTATATTTTTTAATATAATTATATATAACGCACAGCAAAACCAGCAGCACAAGCGCACAGCCTATGACGCACGCTTTGGTCGAGATCTCTTTACGCTTTTCAACGCGGTATTTTTTGTTCTTTGTTCTGACGGCTTTTGTCGGCATATCAGTATTCCGCGTTCGGGTCGACCGTCTCGTAATTCATCAGTCTGACCGCGTCGTCGACGATCTTTTTGACCATTGAGCGCAGCACGTAGAATTCGCCCTTGTCGTTGATCGTCATGAAGCAGCGGCGTTCGGAGTACGAATAGAATTTATACGTTCTCTCTTCACCGTTTCTGAATTTGACTCTCATCTCGCACAAAAGCGCGCGCTCGCTCTCGGCCGGTTCTTCGACAAAGTCTTCGCGTTCGAGCGAAAGTATCGTCTGATAGAATTTTCTGAAATTACGTATACCGGTATTCGGTTTGTCGGCGGGATCTTTGCCCTTGAAGACGGTGCGCGTCGTATACGCGCTCTCCACGGCGACAAGATCGTCGTTGGTGCCGGTCAGCGTGAACATGAAGTGCTTGTCGGCGGTAGTCAGCTCTATTTCCGAGACCTTGTCTATATGCACGTTGAACACCGGCTTGTCGAGATAATCCATAAGCGACCATTCGACAAACGACAGCTTCGAAGCGTCGATCTTCGTGATTATGTCGTAAAGCGGCGAGAGAGCGTAGTAGTATGCGCCGCCGTTTTCATCGTATTTCTTTTCAGACAGGGATATGATCATATCCATATCCTGATATCTGTAATAAATATCGTACGCCGGTTCGGATAAGCCGTATTTTTCGCCGAGATCTTCTTTTAACTCGTATTCGTATTCCTGCTCGCCGTTTTCGCCGAGTTTGGGCGAACCGTCGTCGTTATAAAGCATTATGACGTCGTATACGTTGTATTCGAGCAGTTCCGAGCCGGTCATATTGACTATCTGACCCATTATCGTCGTGATCCTCGAAGCCGACGCCTCGTAATCGAACGGATCGTAGACGATGAACGGCACTGTCACGCCGAACGCCTCTTCGGTGCCGACTTTTTCTTCATCGTTCTGTCCGTGTATTTTGATGAACCACTTGCCGTTTTTGGCAAGCTGTATCTCGGATATGCCGGTCAGGTAAGAGTTGTCGGAAATCGGATAAGTCATAAGCGGCGTCATGAGCGACTTGACGTCCGCCAGAAGCGTGCTTCTTATCGACTGCTCGAGAACGTAAACGATATCGCGCCCTTCGAGCATACAGTAATAGTAATCTTCGGTAAGCGAGGGTTTGCCGATATACATCTTATAAGAAACGGGTTCCGCTCCGTCGGTCTTCCGCGTCGTCACTATATAGTACGCGGGGTCGTCCGAGGGATCGAGACCGTATTCGGAAAGTTCCGCGCGGTCGCCCGGCATCAGTCTGTCGGAGATCAGCGGAAAGCCCGCAGCTACGATGAGCTGCGCGAACAGTTCTTCGTTATAAGGCGTGCCCTCGAGACCTTCGAATGCGAACGAATCTATCTCGTTGTTGTAATAAGCCGTATACGCGCCGTATTCGTTTTTGACCTCGATCTTCTGTATGCGCGAACGCTCCAGATGCTCGTATATGAGCACGCGCCTGCTGCCTTCGCGCACCTCGCCGAGTTCTTCGTAAGCGACCGGCAGCTCGCCCGCCGAGGCGCCCTTGAATATCTCCGGAGCGAAAATGAGTATAAGTACGACGGCGGCGATGACCGCGGCGGCGACGACCGATATGATCGTTACGCGCTTCTGCGTCATCGTTTTGAGTTTTTTGTTCTCCGCCGCCTCTTCTTTACCGCTGTCGGCAAACGTCTTCAGCCTGCGCTTGGGTTCCGCGGTCTCTTCTTCTGAGCCGAGATCTTCGCCGTATTCGGAATATTCACCGCCGTATAAAATACTGTGAAGTTCGGAATCTTTATTCCCTTCAGCGCCTGCATTTTCGGTGTTTTCGACCGGTTCTTCGATTTTTTCTTCGTTGTCTGCCATATTATTTTCTCTTTCTTCTTACGACCGCGACCGTGCCGACCGCGAGCACAACCGTCGGAATCACGACGGCGAGCACGACCGTCCACGCTCTGACCTGGCTGTCGTCGACCGACAGCGTGTAGTTTTCAAGCGACTTGTAATCGAGGTCCACCGGTATCTTCAGAAGCGGTATCCTCGTGATCAGAACGTTCAGTATGCCTCTGTTTGCAAACACCGACGAGGTGACGTATTTGAGCATACCGGGCGAACCGCAGGTCAGCACGTAAGAATAGTAATCTTCGTTGTTTTCGTATTTGAGCTTGCTCGATACGACGAACAGATCGAAGCCTTCACGCGAGTTAAGATCCTCGGGTTTCAGCATATCGGTATCGCTCGCGTAAGCGACCGCGTCCGGCGACGTGCGGAACGAGCTCGTTATGTTCATCGAGTTGTTTTCTTTTTCGGTGAATATTATCTGTACCGGCGCCGCCTGAGTGAACACCGTGCGCAGATTTCTGTAATTCTGCTGTACCGATGCTCCGAGGCCTTCGGTCGTATATTTGACCGAGAACGTATAGTTGCTGCCTATGGCGTCAGCCCTGTCTTCTATTGTATAGCCCGTCTGTATCTTCACTCCCCATTCTTCGAGGTAGTGACCGAGATTCTTATATTCGACGCCCGTCGGTCCGGCGAATACCATCAGCGAACCGTGGTTCGCGACGAACGCCGCAACCTTGTCGAGTTCGGACACGCCGTCTATCGTGGCGAGGTCCTTGCCGATGAAATCGCGCTGAGGATCGAGTATTACGACGAGCCTGCAGTCGGGATCGAGGTCTTCTCTCGAAAGGTCGACGTACTGGATCCTGAAGCCGAACTCCTCGAACATCGCCATGAACGCGTAATATTCGTTGTTTGCGTCTGTAAGCGAAGCGCCTATCGGTTCGCCGTGTCCGGTCGTGAACGATACCACGGGCTGTTTTATGCCGGCAAGCTGTAAGAACGCAAGTAAGAATCTGCGTTCGCCGTTATATCCGACTACCTTGGAACTGCCGGAGCTCGACGACGTCGAGAAGAAAGCGCTCAGCGCATATACGAGCGGATATGAGGATTCGCTTCCGTCTTCGTTTTCGTACGTGCTTTCGATTATGACGTTTGTCGAAGCCCATTCGCCGGAGGCGAGTTTTTTGTACTTTTCAAACTGCGCCGGATATTTGTAAGAATCGAAGTATTCGACCGTTATGTCGGGTATTCCGTCGTCGCTTTTGGAAAGGCGCGAGAACTGCGTCGCCGTAACGTAGACCATAAAGAGCTGTGAGTTCGACGCTATCGTGTCTATCGGCACCGCGAATTTTATCGTGATCGGCGCTTTGATCTGTTTGAGATACTCTTTCGCCGCGTCGGTGATCGTGTAGATCTGCGAATTGGTAAGGTCGGTATATCTGACGTTGTTCGATATAAACGACGTGAGCATCGCGTTTGCGAGTATCACGAGCGCGATGACCGCCGCCGCGAGAGCTATCGCAAGAGCGCCGTATTTGAGTTTTCTCTTGCGGGATACGGATCTCGGAGCGTCGTTCTGAACTGTTTTTTTCACCTTAACACCTCCGATCAAGCCCAGCGTCTGCGTTCGTAAACGCGTACCGTGAGGAACAGGAATACGAACGAAACAGAGGCGTAATATACGAGCGCCGACCAGTCGATCACGCCGTACGTGAACATCGTGAATCTGTTGAATATCGAGAAGAAGTCGAGCACTATGCGCAGCGGCGCGAAGCCGATGCCCGACGAGAACATGCCGATCACGAGGAAAAGCACGATCGTCGCTATCGTGGTTATCGCGGCGACGAGCTGATTTTCCGTAAGCGACGACATGAAAACGCCTATCGCTATGAAGGCGCAGCCTATAAGGAGCACCGAGAAGATATTGCCGATTATGACCGCCGTGTTCTGATTGCCGTAAAGATACGCCGGTATCAGGTTCAGGCACGACAGGGCGAACGTCGCGGCGAACATCGTGAGAGCCGCCAGATATTTCGCCATAACGATGCCGAAGAGACTTACCGGACTGCTCATCAGAAGAGCCTCGGTCTTGAGCCTTTTTTCATCCGAGAACAGCTTCATCGTGAGAAGCGGTATAAGTATCGCGAACGCGAAAATAATGAAAGTATAATACGTCGTGATGTCTCCGCCGACGCTCTGAGAGAGCGTCGTGAGCGAGAAGATCACGCCCGATAAAACGAGAAAGGTCGCTATGAACGCGTAGCCGATGAAAGTCGTGAAATACGCCTTCATCTCGCGCTTGTAAATTGCCGACATATATATCCGCCTCCTATTTCGTCATTGCTATGAAGATATCTTCAAGCGAAGCGCCGACGTTCTGCATCTCTATGATCGGCCAGCGCTTTTCAGCGAGCGCGTAAAACAGAGTTTTACGCAGATCGCAGCCCTTTTTGCATTGGATCATATATAAAGAAGAACCGTCTTTGCCGCTCGACATGAATTCGACCTTCGCCGCGCCTTCGGTCTTGCGCAGATAATTCAGCACTTCGTTCTTCGCGCCGATAATGCGCACCGTGAATTTGCGGTTGTCTTCGGCGAGCGAGTTTATCTCGTCGGTCTTCTGGTCGGCTATGAGCCTGCCGCGGTCGATGATCAGTATCCTGCCGCAGACCGCCTGCACCTCGGGCAGTATGTGGGTCGAGAGTATGATCGTATGATCTTCTCCGAGAGTTCTGATGAGATCGCGTATCTCGATTATCTGCCTCGGGTCAAGGCCTATCGTCGGTTCGTCGAATATCATTATCGGCGGATTCGATACGAGCGCGCCCGCTATGCCGACGCGCTGTTTGAAGCCCTTGGAGAGCTGACCTATCAGCCTGTACTGCATCTCGCCGAGGCCCATAACGTCGATGATCTCGTTTATATGCTCTTTTCTGTTGAGCGTGCATTTTTTGAGATCGTATATGAAATTGAGATATTCGCGCGGGTTCATATCGTAATAAAGCGGCGGCTGTTCGGGCAGAAAACCGATCAGCTTCTTCGCTTCGTTCGGGTTTTCGATGATATCTATGCCGTCTATTTTACATTGACCGGAGGTCGAGGAAAGACAGCCCGTTATCATATTCATCGTCGTAGATTTGCCGGCGCCGTTCGGACCGAGAAAACCGACGACCTCGCCTTTCGTCACGGTAAACGATATATCGTCGACCGCGAGCTTCTGACCGTAATACTTGGTCAGATGTTCCACATTGATCATTTACGTCGTCCTTTCGTTTGTGAAAATGTTATAAAGACAGTTATACATTGTTATTTTAACATGCAAATATAACGAAATCTCATAATATAAAGTAAACAATATAATAAGACGGCGCATAAAAACGCCGGCGGCACTTGAATAATTCACATTTTCGGGTTATCATAAATAACGAAAGGAGAGCGCGTTATGTCTGTATTTCTGATATGTGAATTCGATCCGCTTCATCACGGTCATCTGTATATTATGAATAAAGCGAGAGAGCTTTACCCGGATAATCCGCTCGTCTGCGTCATGAGCGGCAATTTCACACAGCGCGGATGTCCCGCCGTGATCGACAAATACAGACGGGCGAAAGCCGCGGTTTTGTGCGGCGCCGATCTCGTTCTGTCCATACCTTTCCCGTGGTGCTCCGGCTCGGCGGAGTATTTCGCGCGCGGCGCGATATCGGTCATAAAAGGGGTGTATAAAGACGGCGACGCGCTGATCTTCGGCTCCGAATGCGCCGACATGGATCTGCTGAATACAACCGCGTGCAATCTGGATTCGCCGGCGTTTGAAGCAAAACTGCGCGAAAAACTCGAGAGTAAAACGCCTTACGCCGCGGCGCGTCAGTCGGCTTACGAAGAGCTGTTCGGCAAATGCGAACCGCTTCAAAGCCGCAACGACATTCTCGCGCTCGAATATATAAAAGCGGCGAAAGCCGCCGGGCTCGGTCTCCTCTTCACGCCGGTAAAGCGGGAGGGCGGTTTTATGTCGTCGTCCGAGATACGTAAAAGCGCCGATCCGGCTTCTCTTCTGCCGGAACCGATGAAAAACGGGATACTGTCGGCGGCAGCTGCCGGCGAATATCCGGCTTCTTACAAAAACTTTGAAAAAGCGATCGTATATCAGCTGCGGCAAACCGCCGCCGCGTACGCCGAGGGCGGATACGGCATAGCGGAAAGACTTTCGAACGCCGCGAAAGAAGCCCGCGGCATCGAAGAACTGTTCGAAAAAGCCGCTTCATCCGCTTATACCGACGCGAAGCTCCGCCGCGCCGCGCTGTATTCTCTTTTGCGTATCGGTGCGGAAGAACTCAAAAAAACGCCGGATCACACGCAGCTGCTCGCCGCGAACAGGCGCGGCCTCGATATTCTCGCCGACGGTAAAAAAACGCGCGCCGTCACGGTCGTGACAAAGCCCGCCGACGCGCCGGACGAGTTCATCCCGGAGCGCAAAGCGGACGAATTATACTGTATGTTAACGCCGAAAACGCTCTGTCACGGCGAATTTCTGCGCCGCACTCCTTTTATTCTGAAAGAGGACCCGACATGAAAAATATCATCATATCGCCGTCGCTGATGTGCGCGGATCTGTTAAGACTCGGCGACGAGATAAAAGCGTTTGAGAAAGCCGGGGCGGATTATCATCATATAGACGTAATGGACGGCGAATTCGTACCGAACATACAGATCGGTACGGCGACGGTACAGGCGGTACGCAGAGTTGCCGGCATACCGCTCGACATACATCTTATGATAAAGTCGCCGGAGGATAAACTCGGATATTTCGGTATCGCAAAAGGCGACGCGGTCAGCGTTCATTACGAGTCGACCCGCCGGCCCGAGGAGGCTTTGACGTGTATAAGAAAACTCGGCGCTTCGGCTTTACTCGCAGTCAACCCGGAAACGCCGGTATCGGTCTGCGAAAGATTTGCGGGGCTGCTCGACGGCATACTGATAATGACCGTTCATCCCGGTCACGCCGGTCAGAAGCTCATACCGGAAACGTTAGATAAGATAAGCGAGGCGAAAGCTCTGCTATGCCGTTTCGGCAAACCCGGCGGCATCGTCGAGGTCGACGGCAACGTGAGTTACGAAAACGCCGCGATAATGAAAAAAGAAGGCGCGAATATGCTCGTATGCGGTTCATCGAGCATCTTTGACGGGGAATACGGCTACGCCGAGGCGATAAAAATACTGAAAGGAATAAAATATGAAAAGTAAACACGTTTCTTTTGAAAACGTCGACATCACCGGCGGTTTTTACCGTGAAAAGCAGAAACTCAACAAAGACGTAACGCTCGGGGCGGTATACGACCGCTTTGCCGAAACTGGCAGGATCGGCGCGTTCGAAATGGATTACAAAGAGGGCGAACCGAACCGTCCGCATTATTTCTGGGATTCGGACGTGGCAAAGTGGATCGAATCGGCAGCGTATATACTTCAAAAGCAGCGCGACCCCGACCTCGAAGCCAAGATCGATCATCTCGTCGACTGCATCGAAAAAAACCGCGCGGACGACGGTTATTTCAATATCTATTTTCAGCTTTTCTGCCCGGAAAAGCGATTCACCGACCGCGACTGTCACGAGCTTTACTGCGCCGGTCATCTGCTCGAGGCGGCGATAGCGTATGAAAAAGCGACGGGCAAAGGCAAATTCCTGTCGCTTATGAAAGATTATATGGAACTTATCGACCGTACCTTCCGCGTCGAAAACTCGGCGGGCTTCTCTTCTCCCGGCCACGAGGAGATCGAGCTCGCGCTCGTCAAACTTTACGACTGTACGGGCGAGAAAAAATGGCTCGATCTCGCAGAATACTTCGTTGAAATGCGCGGCAGAGGTCAGAAACCCGGTAAAGACAGTCTTCATTCGACCTATACGCAGGATCATCTGCCCGTAAGGGAACAGCTCACCGCCGAAGGCCACGCGGTGCGCGCCTGCTATTTTTACTGCGCGGTCGCGGATCTGGCGAAGCGTACGGGCGACGAAGGACTGAAAAAAGCGGCGAACCGTCTGTTCGACAATATAACGGAGCGCAAAATGTATCTTACCGGTTCGGTCGGTTCGACCTGCGCGGGCGAGGCGTTCGAAGGCGATTTCGTTCTCCCGCTCGATACGGCTTACGCGGAAACGTGCGCGGCGCTCGCGCTTGCGCTTTTTGCGCGCAGGATGTCCGAGCTTGAAGACGACGCGAAATACGCCGATACAGTCGAGCGGGTGATATATAACGGCTTCCTGTCCGGTCTTTCTCTCGACGGCAGATCGTTTTTCTACGAAAACGCGCAGAAGATAGATCTTAAGAACAGAAAAGAGGGCGTTCATTATCCGATAACCGAGCGGCTCGCCGTGTTCGGATGTTCGTGCTGTCCGCCGAACGTGACGAGATTCATAGCCTCGATCGGCGATTTTATGTATAATTACAGCGAAAACACCGTTTTCGTAAATCAGTATATGCAGAGCCGTGCGGAGATAAACGGCGCCGTCATTGAGCAGATAACGGATTATCCGTATAACGGAAAGATAACGCTCAGAGTTACCGGACGTATAAACGATCTGGCTCTGCGCATCCCGTCGTGGTGTAAATCGTTTGCTTGCGATAAAGACGGCAGACTCGAGCGCGGTTATTATCATCTCTGCGCGGTCGAAAACTGTGAGATAGCTCTCGGTCTTGAGACAAAGCCCGAGTACAGGACCGCCGATCCGCGTAACGAATACTGCAAGGGCAAAGCGGCGGTCACGTACGGTCCGTTCGTTTTGTGCGCCGAAGGCGTCGACAACGGCGGCGATCTTGACGGAATAAAGCTGACGAAAGAAAAAGCCGACGTTACGTTCACCGGCTTCGCAGGTCTTACCGTATCCGTTCCGGCGTTAAAAAACGGAATGCCTTATGAACTCAAGATGATCCCGTATTACGCCTTCGCCAACCGCGGCACGACCGATATGTCCGTCTGGTTCGATATCTGATCGCCTCGTTAAATATTTTCGATACCTGCTCCTTTGGCGTAATTTTCGCGTCAAAGGAGCAATTTATGTTTTGATGTCAATTCCTTGGATCATTCGCTGAATTGACCGCTTCGCATATTTCCCGCCACACGCGGGGGAACCCCCACCCACCCCCTGAATCCCCCGCACTCCCCCTCCTCCCCGTATTACTCATACGGGGGATCGTCGAAAGAACACGGCTCACAATTTGCGCGAAGCGCACGCGGCGGGCGTCCCCCCACCGCCCCGCCGCGGAATTATGTTTGCACGAAAGTCGCTAAACATGTTCACTTTTGCCTCTTATTTAACCTCAGCCAGCCGCGCCCCAAAGGAAGTCAAACGACTTTGGGAGGGGTGTCCGGGGTTCCCCGAAGCAACTTGTTGCTTTGGGGGTTCACGGTAAGGGGGTTTGGGGGTTGTAGGGGTGGGGCCGGGGTTCCCCGTTGTGAACTTGTTCGCAACGGGGGTTCACGGTGGGCACTCCCCAAGGGCGGCGCAAGCCGCACGGAAGTCGGCTTTGCCGACACCTTAATTTGCAATTTTCAATTTGCAATTTGCAATTATAAAAAGATTCGGGAGAAGCGCTATCCGCCTCTCCCGTTTTCATTATACCGTCTTATTTTTTCTTCTTCGGCAAAAGTATGATGACCACCGCCGCGACGACTACGATCGCCGCAATAATTACTATAATGAGCGTTGTATTGTTTTTCTTCGCAGGTTCTTTGACCGGTTCGGTCTTCTGTTCGGCTTTAGTTCCTTCTGACGGAGCTTCGGTGCCGTTGTCGCCCGCCGGTTCGGTCGGCGTTTCTACGGGAGCTTCCGTCGGAGCTTCGGTCGGAGCTTCCGTGGGAGCCTCTGTCGGCGCTTCGGTCGGCGCCGCCGTCGGAGCTTCAGTTACGACTTCTCCGCCTTCGGAAGCGGCTATCGCGCCCGTACCTATGATGAATCTGATGTTGTCTACGTACATCGTACCGGCTCTCGTAGCCATGGCGAGCTGCGAGTTCTCATAGCGGATACGGGTGTTCTCGGTCGTGAACAGTTCGTTGCCTTGACCGTCGTACGCCACCGCGGATTTGAAATAAAGATTGCCGGTCTCGTCGCTGTCATACGAAACGCTCTCTGCCGACAGAGCGATCCTCGCAAGTTTTGTGCCGTCGAGGTAGATATTGATCTCCTTGCCGTCGTCGGTGAATTTCAGGTTTGCGGGCTTTTCATAAACGTCTATACCCTCGGGATAGTCGAGCAAAGCCACGTCGCTGTTTACCGTAAGGCCGTCTTCGGCGTATTTTTTGACGACGAGTTTTATATCGTTGTCGCCGAGATTGACGAATATGCCCGTGCCGCCGATCTCGGACGCGCCGGCGCCGCCGTTTTCAGCATACCAGTCCCATTCGTAGTAGTTGAAAACGTTCGTCGAGTTGGCGTTCGGGGGGTTGAATTTGGCGAGCGCGCCGGGTATTTCGCCGCGGATGAAAACGTTGCCGCGTCTGCCCGGGTCGCCTTCGGGTTTATAAACGTCGACCGAGAAGACGTATTCGCCGTCGATATAGCCTATCGTTCTGAAATCGGTAAAGCCCGTGATCCTGAGCATATTGCCGAAATCTTCATTGACTATCTCGCACATACTGTCGGGAGTTGCAAGAATGTATTCGAAATAATCGAATACCATGTCGAGCATAAGCGGATCGTCGCCGGGAGCAGCGCCTTCAAAGTCTTCTTTTTCTTTTTCAAGCGCGGCTGCGTTAAGTACCGTCAGGCTCAGTATGAGAATAACGGCAAGAACGGCTGAAAATACTTTTTTCATGTTTTTTTCCTTTCTATTTCTTTTTTGTTTTTATGATAACTGCAGCCGCGACCGCGATTACGGCGGCGGCGACAGCCGCGATCTCAATTATCGGGAATCTGTTTTCTTCCGTCTCCCGCGCCCCATCGGTAACGGCGGCAGTGTCCGCCGGACCGTCGGACTGCGGCGACGTGACGGCGTTTTCGGTCAGTATGTCTTCGGTCTCGTAAGCCGCCGGTCCGCCGGCGTATCCGACGTAGTGAAACGCGTATCTGTCGTTCGGCGCGGCGTCGCCGAGATCCATGAATTCCATAACGCTGCCGGTCTTCGTCGAATTGTCAGCCCACTTGAAGAGCAGGTCTTTGACCTCTCCGTCAATACCGAGCAGGCTCTTTTTAATCTTTACCGTCATATACTCGCCCGTGAGCGCGTATTCGGCGTCGCCGATATGCTCGGCTTCGAAACCTTCGGTAAACTTCGATACCGAGACGGTCTTATCCGTTCTGCTTCTGTTGACGATATATCCGTACCCTTCCCAGCCTGCCGTTCTGTCCGTACCGACGTTGACGAACAGGTTCATCCAGTTCTCGCCGTCGGCTTTTTCGATATCGGCGGTACACTTGACGAGAAAATACAGGTATTCTTTATCCTGCGAGACTTTCGCGTAATCTATATCGTTTCTGCCCGTACCGTTGATATATCTTATATCGGCGTCGTAGCAGATGCTGTTGCGCAGCTCCGCGTCGCCTATGCTGTCTCTGTATTCGGGACCGACTTCTTCCCAGCTGCCGATTTCGGTAAGGCTGACCGCCGACTGGCCTGACGCTTCGGTCGTCTTGCCGATACCCTTGAACTGTCTGACGTAATCGCAGAGCTGATAATAGTAGTTGTCGCCGAAGCCGACGCCGTCACGCAGTCTCATCGGTTCCGCGTCGCGCGAAAATTCGGGGTTGAACTGGTCGATATACATATATCCGTTGACGTTCGTCTGGGCAAAGAACGTGTTCGACTTGTCGTGGAAACAGCCGGCGATCCACTCGTTCCAGCCCGTTATAAGCATAACCTTCGGATCAAGGCTCTTTGCGGCGTTGAACTGGAATTCGAAGCATTTGCCCTCTCCGACGCCGTCAAGCGTGAAGTTGAAATCGTTTTTCTTTGTATTCGGTTCTTTTCTGTCGACGTAGCTTCTGCCTTTGCTCGACGACGGATGATGCCCGAGGCTGACGGAAAGCTCTTCGAAATTGCCTTTTTCATCTCTGCCTTTGCCGCCGTCCACAAGCTCATATCTGTTTCTGCTCTTGTTGTATTTGTAATCCTGCAGCCAGCTCCAGTATCCGTTCTGATCGCACCACGCCCAGTTGCCCCTGACCGTGAAGCCCGAGAGGAACTCTTTCGTCTGCGCCGTAACGCCTTTGCCGTTTATATTGCCGAATATGAGCGGCTTGCCTTCCCACATGAAGAAAAGCTCTTTGTATTTGTCGTAGTTCGCTTCCGAATACACGGTCCGTCTGATATTCTGCACGTCTTTATTGAGCACGTCGGGATTGTCGCCGCAGAAGAAGACGATCTGCGGAGTATGGCCGCCCTCGCGCCTGATCTGAAGCCACGTGTCGAACAGCGCGAGATGGCCGTCGTTGAACGTGACGCCGTTCGATACGTCAAGGAATATGAAATCTATCCCCGCCGCGTCGAGCATATAAGCGTGCTTTCTGTATACCCATTTATCTGTGTTTCTGTAATATCCGAAATAAGGCTCCGCCCAGTACGATTCGCCGCCTTTCTGCTCAAGGTATTTTTTGAGTCCCTCGACGCCTTCTTCAAGATAGATCTTCGTATTGTCCTGAACGTGTACGCCCGCGCCGACCCAGCAGAGAAAATAGAACAGGCCGACGTATTTTTCTTCTTTCTGATCGCCCGCTTCCGCGTTTGAAGCCACGACTCTGCCGAGATCGTCGATCGCGGTCCACGTCGTATAGTCGATTTCACGCGGAGCCGACTCGCCGGCGCTCTGGTCTATATCGTAATGCGAGAATTCGAGATCGTCCACGTAACCGTCGGTCGAGCCGATCATACAGAGGCTGAACCGTCCGGCGGGGTCCACGTCGGCGCCGCTCATGACCGTTTCTTCGCCGGTCAGCGCGTTTTTCACCGTAACGGCGTCTCCCGTATCGACTTCGGCAACCTTTTTGCCGCCGACGTATACGTCGATCCCGGTGATCTTCTCTTCGCATCTGATCTCGGTAAGATCGGCAAAACCGGTCCCGCAGTCGATCTGCGGTTTTTCCGAACAGCCTTTCGCCGTTACGGTCAGCACGCCGTCGTATGAGAAGTTGAACCATAAGCCGCGGCAGTCTTTATACTTATCGACGCGCGGCAGTCTCATCCCGAGCGATATCTGACCGCCGAAAAGACACGTTTTGAACTTTACGTAGCCTTCCGACAAGCCGTAATCGTCGCCGACGCCGACAGCCGAGGCAAACGCGAACGATCTGCCCGACGAATTTCTCATAACGCCGTCCTCGATCTTCATGACTCCGTAGTTCACGAGCTCGAGATACGGATTTCTGACGTACGCCGAAAGCGTTTTATCCGAAAAATCGAAAGAAATTATCTTTTCTTCCCGCTTGATCCTGCCCGGCAAAAGCGTTTTCCGTCCGGTATCCGCTGCAGCGTGCACCGCGCCGGAGACGAGAGAGAAAACGAACAAAGCCGACATCAGAATACAAAGCAGCAGTTTTAAAGTTTTCATTATCGCCTTTCTGCCGCGCTGACGCGGCGTTGTGTTTTATTCCGTTTCTTCCGTGTCTTTTTTGACTGATTTGCCGTACTGTTTTCTCGTTCTTATGAATATCACGGCGTAAGCCGTGGCGAGCATCAGTACGACGGCACCGGCGATTATCAGCGCCGGAACGAGAGCCTCGCCGCTGAGCGCGCGGTTGGTTTTATGAAAAACCGAAATATCGTGAACGGTAAGAACGTATTCGCCGGTTTCACTCTCACCGTGAGGTCTTACCCATACGCTCACACGTTCGGCTTTTTCGACCGAGGAAGAAAACGCGGAAATATCGAAATATATCCTGTGATACGCGTCGGAAGATACCTGCGCGGTACCTTCGTATACGGCGGTGACGCCGTCTTCGCCTTTGCCGGTGATGCGAAGAAGCAGATCGGTCGTTTTGACGTTTTCCGGCGCGGTGATCTTCACGTCGATCAACGCGTACTCGCATCCGTCGAGCCCGTATCCATCCGAGGGGTTGACCGAAATACCGCGGTATTCGTGCGGGTCGGCCGCCGCAAGCTCGGCGCGGACGGAATATTCCCCGCCGTATAACGCTTTGGCTTCTTCATCTTTCTCCGCGCTTATGACCTTCGCGTTTTCGGACGGATAGAAACCGCCCGTACCCGACGAAAAATCGGTGAGGCTGACAGGTCTTATGTTCTTCATGCCCTCGTCGGACGGCGCGCCCGTACCGGAGAATATGCGCCTTTTGACCTGCGAACCGCCGTTGTATCCGGATACCGTCTCGCCCCATGAAGAGACCGACAGTACGGAAAGATACGGCTCGGCGACGATACGGCTCGAATCGGTGTCTATGTATCTGAATACTTTATATATCTGCTTGCGCCCGTCGGGTTTGCCGTCAGTGCCGTTCATTTTGGTATAAAGCCCGTAACAGTTCGCCTCCGCCGCCGAATCGGTCTGGTCGCGGTAGATGAACGCCTCGGTCTGATCGTTTGCTTCGGCTCTGAAATACGCAAGGCAGAACGCCGCCGCCTGCTTCGACTGAGCGTCGGCGGTATTCGGCGCGCTGTTGAAGCTGATCTCGTTTATGACGACGGTCCTTCTCTGACCGTTATATAAAAACGCGGGACGCGACAAAAGCGAAGTGATGACGTTGTAATTGTCCATCGTCAGATAATCGGCTTCATACGAATATTCGGAACCCGCTTTGCCGACGAATATCGGTTCTCTGTCGATATTTCTCGGGTGTATCTCGACGCGCCACGGTATATCGCCCTCTTCACTTACGCAGGCGGACAGCCGCGTCAGAAATTCCGTCACGCTGTAATCGAGCGTCGGATCGGCGTTTTCGCCGAGAGCGGTCTTGTTCAGCTCGTTGCCGAGCGAAACGTAGATCCTTGCGTCTTTATATACCGACCGCGCCGCCAGATCGACAGTACGAAGCGTCAGCGCGTAATTCTCGGTATAGTCGTAAAGCGACATCGGACCGGCGTAATTGGTGCTGCGGTTCGAGTTGACCTCGTAACCGAGTATTATGCTCGCACAGAAGCCGTTATCGCTTTTCACGGCGTATCTGTCCATAAGAAACGCGGTGAACGCGTAGAGCGAATCGGCGGCTTTTTCTTCTTTTATATTGAACGCGTAATACCGTACCCCGGCGACGTTTTGATTTTTGTAAAGGTAGTCTTTTCCGTCGCGGGACGGCGTCAGCACGAATTGCAAAAACACTCTTATACCGGCGTCGGTATATGTTTTTATCCTGTTGTCGAGCGAATCGAGTTTGCTTCTGTCGACGTAACAGTATTTCGAGCCCGACCGGCACATCAGCCCGTCGGTGCTCTCGGTGATGAATTCGTTCAAAGCGACCTGTATGACCGTGTTGCCGGCTCCGAGATACTGAGCGTCGGCGAACATGGTGAAATCAAGGCCTTTTTTCGTGGCGGGTATATAAAACGCGGTCCCGCCCGAAGAAAGCGCGTCGGGATTTTCAACGAACGCACTGTTTACAAAAAAGCTTTGCGTTCCGTCGCCGTTGTCGACGGTAAGACGGTAAACGCGCGTTATATCTCCGTTATACGGCGCCTGAAAAGTCAGCTCCGGCGCCGGCGTCACGTTTTCGGCTATGACGTCGGCGGTCTGCGGTCCGTCCGTGTAGGGAGACGCCGAGGTCAGGACCAGCTTTTTATCTTCAAGTCTCTGAAGATCCGGTTCCGACAGAGTGCATTTAAGTTCGATATAACCGCCGTTTTTACTGACAGCGGCGGTAAGCTTCGTCACCGTCTGCTCCGCAGCGTGCGGGCTGACCGGAACCGACAGGAGCAAAAGCGCGAAAAGGCACAAGAACGCTGCCGCTTTTTTTACCATATCACTGCGCCGCATTTACTATCGCGGCAAATTTCTCGGCGACGAGCGAAGCGCCGCCTATGAGGCCGCCGTCCACGTTTACACGCGCGAGCAGTTCAGCCGCGTTCTTTTCATTCATGGAACCGCCGTACTGTACCGTCAGCGCTTCGGCGGCTTTTTTGCCGTAAAGCTCCGCGACGGCGGCGCGGACGAATCCGTTGCCTTCGTCAGCCTGGTCGGGCGTCGCCACTCTGCCGGTGCCTATCGCCCATACGGGTTCGTACGCTATTATGAGGTTTTTGAGCTGCTCCGCCGGCACGCCGGAAAGAGCGATCTTCGTCTGCATCGAAAGTATCTCCCGCGTGATGCCGAGGTCGCGCTGCGCGAGCACTTCGCCGACGCAGAGTATGACCCTGAGCCCGGCGTTGAGCGCCGCTTTGACTCTCTTGTTGACCGTTTCGTCGGTCTCGCCGAAATACTGTCTTCTCTCGCTGTGACCGATTATGACGTATTCGACGCCGGCGGACAAAAGCATATCGGCGGATATCTCGCCCGTGTACGCGCCCTTCGGCTCGAAATGAACGTTTTCGGCGCCTATGTGTATGTTGGAGCCTTTCGCCGCTCTTACCGCGGCGGGTATGTCTATCGCCGGCACGCAGAGCACTATGCCGCAGCCTCTTTTGCCTTTTGTAAGCGGTCTTAACTGCTTTATCATCTCTTCAGCCTGCTTCGGCGTCATATTCATTTTCCAGTTACCGGCTATTACCGTTTTTCTCGTCGATTTTTTCATTTTTTTATTTTCCTTTCGTGTGTGTATATATGTATATAACTCTTCTATTTTATTTTACTTTAACATTGTAATATATGATTAACCTAATCGTTAACTTTAAATGAATTTTAAAAAATAAAATCGCCGGGAAAGAAACGCTCCTTCCCCGGCTTATCGCGTTTTATCGTTTGTATTTGCCGATAACGGCTCTGTATTCAGCGTTTTCAAGCAGCTCTTTGCCGCGCGGGTGCGGCGCGTGCAGACAGCAGTCGGCGCTGTATTTGAGCAGATCGTCCGTGCCGTGCGGTTTCACCGCCGCGCAGGTGACGTTCATCGCCTCAGCAAGCTGTTCCTGCGTAACGCCCTTTTCCGTGCGCAGACGTTTTACGTTTGTTCCTATCGTGATCTTCATGATAAAGCCTCCCTGATAAATCTGAAACCGGCGCCTGTTTCTGTTTATATTATAACACGTTTTTCGGTTTACACAGACACCGTTCGGAAAGTATTATTTAGCCGCAAGTTGAATTTTTATAGATGCGGTATAGTTTTCATGCGCCGATGAGCGTTCCCCGAAAAAGCGGAAAGCACTCGCGTTCGGTATAGCCGTGATACCTTTAATTCTCAAATTTCAACTGAAACGAAAAACCGCCTTGCGGCGGTTTTTCGATATACTGTCTTTGCTGTTCGATATGCCCTGCGGGCGCGAACGCTTTATTCTTTATCTTCGAGGCAGGCGATGCCGGGAAGGACGAGACCTTCGAGGAATTCGAGCGAAGCGCCGCCGCCGGTAGAGATATGCGTTACCTTGTCGGCGAAACCGAGTTTTTCGATCGCGGCCGCGGAGTCGCCGCCGCCGATGATCGAGATCGCGCCGCTGTCGGCGACAGCCTGAGCGACGGCTCTGGTGCCGGAGGCGAACTTATCCCATTCGGAGACGCCCATCGGTCCGTTCCAGACTACGGTCTTCGCGTCTTTTATCGCTTCGGCGTAGAGTTCTTCGGTCGCGGGACCTATATCGAGACCCATCCAGCCGTCCGGTATCTCGTCGGAATGAACGAGCATGAAGTCGCATTCGGGATCGTATCTGTCGCCGAGACGGTTGTCTACCGGCAGAAGCAGTTCGACGCCCTTTTCAGCCGCTTTTGCAAGCAGTTCGCTTGCGAGATCGAGTTTATCTGCTTCGCAGAGGGAGTTGCCTATTGAAAAGCCCTTCGCGGCGAGGAACGTGTAAGCCATGCCGCCGCCGATGATGAGCGTGTCGACCTTGTCGATCAGGTTGTTGATGACGCCGATCTTGTCGGAGACTTTCGCGCCGCCGAGGATCGCAACGAACGGATGCTGCGGATGATCGAGCGCGCCGCCCATTATCTCAAGTTCTTTTTCTATAAGGAAACCGCAGACGGAGGGCAGATAGTGCGATACGCCCTCGGTGGAGGCGTGCGCTCTGTGAGCGGTGCCGAACGCGTCGTTTACGAAGATATCGGCCATGGAGGCGAGTTCTTTTGCGAATTCGGGGTCGTTCTTCTCTTCTTCTTTGTGGAAGCGGACGTTCTCTATAAGCATCACTTCGCCGTCTTTGAGCGCGGCGGCTTTTGCTTTTGCGTCTTCACCTATTACGTCTTTCGCCATGATGACGGGTTTGCCGAGCAGTTCGGAGATCTTTGCCGCTACGGGAGCGAGCGAGTATTTCATATTGAATTCGCCCTTCGGTCTGCCCATGTGCGAGCAGAGTATGACTTTTGCGCCGTGTTCGGAAAGATACTTGATTGTCGGCATGGCGCCGGTGATGCGTTTGATATCGGTGATCACACCGTCCTGCATGGGAACGTTGAAATCGCAGCGGGCGAGAACTCTTTTGCCGGCTACGTCGATATCGGTGATTGATTTCTTGTTATACATACGAAAACCTCTCAAATTTAATAGTCAACGTATATATTAGCATAATAATTGTAAATTATCAAGAAAAAAATCAAAAATAATTTGAAAATACGACGATATTTTAATTATTTCTTTTTCTTTATCATACTTACGTTCGGCTCGACGGGTATGCCGTAAATATCCTTATACGAATCCGCTTCGTCTTCGTTTTCCGGCACTTTCGCCGTCAGCCCGGTGCATTCGGTTGCGGAAACGACTCCCTTGTAAAGCTGCGTCCTCTCATACGGCTTCTTCTTATTCTTCTTTCCCATTATTTATTTTCTCCTTTGTTTTTTTCTATTATTGCCTCAAATCCGCGGTCGTAAACAAAAAGGTGTTGTTTAAAAACCTCGCCGAGATTATTGGCGATCAGGCAACCTCTTTTTGTGTTTTATAACCGAAAAACATAAAAAGATATAAATTATAAATATCTTTTTCTATCGGATGCGACGGTTTCCTTCACCTGTATCGCGCAGAGCGCCGCGGCGGGGATCCCCCCACCTCCTCGCCGCGGGATATTATTATTCCCGGTGAAGAAAACCTTTGCGTACCGACACTTTATTATCGGTTTATATAGATTTACAACTATTCATTACGCAAAAAAGGCTGTTTATCCGCCTGAATCATAATTCAGGTTTTTTAAACAGCCCCTTTTTCGTTATATTACCATTTATCAGTATATTATATCAAAATTATTCGTGGTAGGCGCGGCGATGGCAAGCCTGCGGACGCCGTTTCTGATCGATATGCTGATATGGTAATTTTCGCCTCTCCACACAGTCGTCTCGGGTACGTATGCGGAATAAATCGCTGTTTCACCGCGACTGAACCCGTGTTGTGTCAGTATTTCATCAAACTGTTCCGTTGACGATTCGCAGGTCAGTCCGAACACTCTTACCGACGGATCCGTGATCAGGATGCTTGTCACGTAACTGTTTCCGGACATTGCGTCCGGCCACGACGTAACGGTATATTTCACGTAACGCTCAGGCATAGCGAAATAGCCGTTTTCGTCCGTCGTATGACCGTAGCCTTTACCGAAAAACTCGCGGCCGCCGAATAAACCGTATATTTCTTCAAATCCGCTCCAGTCCTGTCTTCTGACGTCGGTCAGTATCCACAGATCGAGATCGGTATCGGGCGGGATCGGCGCGTTTACTGCAGGCGAATATTTATAATACAGATCAAGATCGCAGTTGTTCGTACATTCGGCGCTCATGGATATCATGTCTGTGCCGAACTTGCGGAGAACGCACAACTTAACGTCGCCTTTATGCGCGATGATATAACATTCCTGCTCGGAATCATACATGAATTCATCAAAGGTATATCCGTTTTCGGATATGACCTTTTCGAAATCCGACGTCCGCGATCCGAGCGTCAGACCGTATATCCTGACTTCGGGATCGGTTATCACTATTCTTGTAACGTATTTGCCCTCATCGGATATATCCGGCCACGGACTGAGATAATACGTTACGTTTTGTTTTTCCGTTACGTAATGACCGTATTCGTCAAGTTCAAGATCATATCCTTTTCCATAATATTCTCCCGCTATGCCGGAATCCCAAAGCACCGGATATCCGGAAAGATCGAGATCCGAAACGTCCTGGAGTATCCACAGATCGAGATCGGTATCGGGCGGCATGGAGATATCGGCCGACAAACCCGAAGGATCGCCGGTCTCTGCGCTTTTCGCGGTTGTGCCGGCATCTGCAGCTGTCGATGACGGATTACCAGCCGGCGCAGGCATGTACTTCAGCGCCGTAAGGATCAAAAACGGCGAAAAAACTGCAATGAGCAGTACCGAGGCGGCGACTGACAATATGACCCTCAGCGCTTTATGCGGCGTCTCGCGGTACGACATCGCCGATGTGACGTAAGAATCGTTTATCCGCCCCATGGCGGAGGCGAACGTCATTGATTTATTCATAATTGTATCCCTCCCGTTTCAGTTTTTCTTTGAGTTCTTTCCTCGCGTTATCGAGCATCGTACGCACTTTTCCCTGCGAAACGCCGAATTTGTTCGATATCTCTTTTATCTCCATGGCGGAAAAGTAGCGGCAGACGAACACGTGCCGCGACAAAACAGGCAAACTGTCGAGAAACGAATCTATCGCGGCCGCGACGGCGCCTTCGTCGACGGCTTTGTCAACGCTCCATTCAGCCGGCAGATAATCTTCCATTTCGTCGAACGGAACTGTATTTGCGCTCCGCTTGTCGCTGTTTTGCCTGCGCAGCCGGCTCATCGCTTTGTTGCGCACCGCTTTATACAGATACGCTTCGAACGACGGCGGCTGTGCCGGGGGTATACTTTCCCATACCGAATAAAACGCGTCGGCTACGGTCTCTTCAGCGTCTTCTCTGTTTTGAAGTATGCCGTAAGCGATGCCGTAACACGTTTTTTCGTATTTGCACTTTATATCGGACAGTACGTTTTCATCGCGTTTTTTCAGTCTTTCAATAATATCCGATCCGTCCACACCGTCACCTCCCTGTCATCTTTGCCTCTGCACATATAAACGCAAAAGAATCAGAAAAAAGCGGGAATTCATATAATCATCACATTTTTTGATAATTATTTAACTATTTTATAAAGTGCCATTCACATTTTGCGTCTTGCCGTATTAAAAAACCTTGAAAAAACGGAGCGCCGGATATGCGGCAGCTCCGTTTTGATATGGTTGCAAAATCTGTTGTCACTGTAACCGCGCCGTGACTGTGCGGTTCTCATTCGGAAAGTGTCAGCTGCACCGTCTCGCAGAAGGCGTCGACTTCGTTCGGGCGGATGCGGTGTTTTCTGCCGCAGGTAAGGCAGCGCACGACGTAATCTTCGCCGTCGATATAAAGCTCTACGTCGCCGTTGCAGTTGTTTTCGTATTCGCCGCCGAGCAGGAGCATATTGTTTATATCGTCCTTTGCCCTGCTCTCTTCAGACTTCGCTTCGCAGCCGCAGTATATTTTACCTTCGTACAAAAGCTCCTTCACGACGGTCGATATGACCGGCAGCATCGCAAGATCCGGCGTTTTCGGAAAAGCGCCTTCTTCGTATTTGCCGTAAAAATCCTCGCCCTCGCTCTCTTCAAGCAGCTGTATTATCTCTTCTTCAACGCGGTCGAGCTGTTCTTCAACGTTTTTCTGCGTTCCCATAAAGCAGATATCTATACCCGTATACGGGCAGGTCAACATCAGAAGCTCGCGCGAAAGCGCCGCGTTTTTCGATACGACGAACTCGTGATCGTTGCCGCATGCGAAGCACGGCACGGAGAGTCTGATCTTGCCGTCCGACGTATACGACATACGGAGCTCGCTCTCGTGGCAATGGCATTTGAGTTTTATCATATCGCCCGAAAGCGAAAAGACGCCGACCACGCTCTTTATTGCCGCGCCGCACGAGGGGCATCTGTACGCTATCGTCGTATTTTTCGTTGATAATATCATTGTAAAGTCCTTTCGTAATAAAACAGATACTGCTGAGCTATACCGGCGTATTCCCCGAGCGACGTTATATCGAGTTTGCCGCCGAAGTATTTGTCTATAGTGCGCTTTATCCACACGTCGACCGGAAAAGCCGAGGTTTTGCCGAGTGCGAAAAGCAGCGTGCACGAAGCCACCTTCGGCCCGACGCCTTTGATTTTGCAAAGTTCTTCAAGTCCCTGCTCGTACGTATATTCGTCGCGTATGCGTTCAAGGTCTATATTTTCGCCGCACATCTCCGCCGCCGATATGAGATATCCGGCGCGGAAGCCGGTTTTGAGCGCTTTCAGTCCGTCCTCACCGGCGCCGAGTATCGCCTCTCTGCCGGGAAAAGCGTAATATACCGCGCCGTCGCACTCGAAGCTTTTGCCGTAAGCGCCGGACACGGCGGATACGAGCGCCTTTATTCTCGGGATATTGTTGTTCTGCGATATGATGAAACTGCAAAGCGTCTCCCACGGATCCTGCCGCAGTATCCTTATGCCGTCGCCCGCCTCCATCGCGCGGCGTATGACGTCGCCTTCGAAGTGTTTCAGGATATCTTCGTTTATCAGCCCGTAATCCGTATCGAGCGAGAGATATTTTTTCCATATCTTCTCGTAATCGTCGGACGTCGACCTTATGTAGACTTTATCCCCGTCCTGCCCGACGCGGAGCAGTCTGCCGAAGGCGACCCCTTCCCAGAAGCCGTCCGCGTTTTTTTCGAAGCGGAACGACTGCCCGCAGTCGAATATTTTATCCAGATCGAAATGATCCGGTCTTTTTATTGTGAGAATATCGCTCATAACTCTTGATTTTCTTTTATTTTTCTGTTATTATATACTTACAATATATGAAAAGGACGCCGGATATGAAAGAACAGATATATACTATACCCGTCAACACGGCTTTTGAAAAGTCGGAAGCCGACAAAGCCTGCGGCTGCCCGTTCTGCACGATGAAGGAGATACTTGAGAAAAACGAACTCGATCTCATTCTCGGCGCGTCGATGATGGAGCCGGATATAAGGATAAAAACGAACGAACAGGGCTTCTGCAAAAAGCACATGGATACGATGATCGGAATGAAAAACCGGCTCGGTCTCGCCCTTATGCTCGAAAGCCACCTTGAAGAGGTCAAGAAAAAAGTCAAAGTAAAGGGACTTATCTCCGCGATAAAGGGTAAAGGTACCGCGTCGGACGAGAAACTCGCCGCGCTCGAATCTTCCTGCTATATCTGCGGCAAGATCGCTTTTCATCTTGAAAAAATGTTCGAATGCGCCGTTTATTTATGGGAAAACGACGAAAATTTCCGCAAAAAGGCCGCGAATCAGCCGTTTTTCTGCCTGCCGCACTACCGCAAATTCGTTGAGCTCGGCAAACGCGATATGCCGAAAAACGTCTTTTCGGACTTTTACGGCGCCGTTAACGGCATAGAGACCGCGTACCTCGACAAACTGTACGAAGACGTCGCGTGGTTCTGCAAAAAGTTCGACTACCGCTACGCCGACGAACCGTGGGGCGACTCGAAAGACTCGATAGAACGCGCCGCGGCGTTTCTCAACGGCAGAGTGTGATCAGAAACCGCTGACGGGGAACCACTTTTTGAGATACTCTTCTACCTCCGTCCGCCTCGTCATATATTCTTCAAAGGTCAATTTGCCCGATACCATATCGGCAAACGCGCCGGCGGTATTGGAATACAGCGTCGGGAAACCGGAGCGCATGATATCGACGAAATCGTAATTCTCCGCCCCGAGTATTATCTGCAGACTGTTTACCGAACCGTTGTCGCGCAGTACCTGCGTAAGATAATGGTACAGATATTTATACTTTATATATTTATACGACGAAGCGCAAAGGGCTTCGATAAAATCGCCCGACAGCTCAAGGTCGCCCTGATATTTCGGTATGCAGAGCACGACCGCATCGTCTTTCGCATAAGACGTATATTCCGACTCTTCGTCGAGCTTAGGTGAAGGCAGCATGCCCCAGACGAGCTCCGACGCCGACATATCCTCTGCGGCGTTCAGCGTATCTATGAGGAAAAGCGCTTCGCCGCTCAGAAACTCTCCGGCGGGATCGGCAGACGCCGACGTCTTCGTCATTGACGCGAATTTACCGCACAGCGCTTCGAACGCGGCGTCGAACGTCGCCGCCGCGGGCGTACGGTCAGTCTCGTTCACCGTGAAATCAAAGCCCGCGCCGTATAAAAGAAATTCGTTATAATTCACCGACGGAGAGTATGCCGTCGGTTTTTTACCGGCTTCGGCGGCTTTTCTGACGCAGTTTTCGTATGCTTCAAGCGTCCATTTGCCGTCTGATACGAGGCGGTACAGATCGAGCCCGAGCGACGACGCGAGTTCCTTGTTGAAATAAACCGCGTACGTTTTCTCCGGTTCGAAACAGCCTTCGCCCGACAAGCCGTATACTTTATGCCCCGCGGTCATGGCCGAGACCGAATCGGCGCTGAAATAACCGGCGTTCATATCGAACTTCGGCACGGTGCGCAGGCTTTCTATAAGTCCCTCCGAGGCGAGATAGCCGACCATGCCGCGCGGTACCGCGAGAACGTCGGCGAAATATACTCCGTCGGCGACGGCTTCGGAAAGCTGGCGCGTCAGCTCGCTCTCGGTAAAGAGTTTTACGTCTATATCGGCGTTGAGTTTCTCCGAAACGGCGCTGAAGCGCTCGACGCGGTCGGAAGAAAGCACGGTCTCGGTGCCGTCGCCGGTAAGAAACGTGCCGTCGACCGCGGCTACTACAAGGCGCGTGCCTTTTGCGGAGACGACGGAAAGAGAGCGGAGGCTGTCTTCCGCTTCTTTTTTCAGTTCATCCGCCGACGTTGTGTCGAACTCGCCGTGCTCGTAAGGCGGCTTTGTGCCGGCGTTCGCCGTGACGGTATCATCCGTGTTTTCCGCGGCCTTCGCCGGGATCTTCGAATCGCGCGTGATTATTATACCGCACGAAGACGTGATCAGAAGCAGGGCGAGCAGCGCCGCGATAACCGAAAGTTTTTTCATACGCTTTCTATATAATCGGCGGCCGGCGAAAGCACGGAGCCTTCATAATCTTCTATATTGCCTTTATCGCAAAGCTCCGCGAGAGCCGGATCGACCGGTATGCGCGCGAGTATCGGCAGATCGAATTCGAGCGCCGCTTCTTCCGTCGCGCCGGAACCGAATATCCTGTGCTCTTCGCCGCAGTGCGGGCATTTGAAATAACTGAAGTTCTCGATCATGCCGTATACGGGTATGTTCATCATCGAAGCCATGTTGACCGCCTTCGATACGATCAGCGAGACGAGCTCCTGAGGCGAGGTGACTATGATAATGCCGGTGAGCGGCAGAGACTGGAACACCGTCAGCGGCACGTCGCCGGTTCCGGGCGGCATATCTATGAACATATAGTCGACGTCGCCCCAGATAACGTCTGTCCAGAACTGTTTGACGGTGCCGGAGATTATCGGCCCTCTCCATACGACCGGCGCTTTTTCATTTTCGAGCAGCAGGTTGACCGATATTATTCTCGTTCCGTTTTTGGTGACGAACGGAAGTATGCCGTTTTCGTCTCCGTCGCAGAGCCCGTGAAGACCGAACGCTTTCGGTATCGAGGGACCGGTCACGTCGGCGTCAAGTATCGCGGTGCTGTAACCGCGGCGGCGCATCTCAACGGACAAAAGCGAGGTCACGAGCGATTTGCCGACGCCGCCCTTGCCGGAGACGACGCCGATAACGTGTTTGATATTCGAATGTTTGTTGCACGGCTCCTTCGGTATCTGCCGCGAAGAACAGTTCTCCTTGCAGGTCGAGCAGTCGTGAGTACAGTTTTCAGCCATTTTTTCGATCTCTTTCTTTTGATTTTATTTCATTATATCCGAAATACCGCATTATATCAATAAAAATTAGTGGATTTTTTATTAAAAATATTGTCGGTACTTGATTAAATCATATTTTTGTGATAGAATGAAAGAGTATTATATGACAAAGGCGAACGAAATGAACGAAAAACTTAACGCGATAGAAGAAAAATTCAAAAAAATAGAGACGTCGTTATCCGATCCGGCGGTCTTTTCCGACGCGGCAAAATACGCCGAGCTGATGAAAGAGCGCAAGAGCATACTGCCGGTGGTGACGAAATACAGAGAATACAAATCGTTTTCAGCTCAGAAAGAAGACGCGGAAGAGATACTTTCGTCAAACGATCCCGAACTTGCGGAGCTTGCCGCGGCGGAACTCGAAGAGGCGAAAGAAGGTATGCGCAGAACGGAAGAAGAACTAAAAATACTGCTTCTGCCGAAAGATCCCGACGACGACAAGAACGTGATAATCGAGATACGCGGGGGCGCCGGCGGCGACGAGGCGGCTCTGTTCTCGTACGTTTTATACAGAATGTACTGCATGTACGCCGACAGCATGAAATGGAAGACCGAGCTTATGTACTGCAACGAGACGGAGCTCGGAGGTTTTAAAGAAGTATCGTTCATGATCACGGGCGAAGGGGCGTATTCGAAGCTTAAATTCGAATCGGGCGTACACCGCGTACAGCGCGTGCCGGAGACCGAGGCTCAGGGCAGGATACACACGTCGACCGTGACGGTCGCCGTTCTGCCGGAGGCTGACGACGTCGAAGTCGAGATCAACCCGGCCGATATTAAGTTCGAAACGTGCAAATCGAGCGGCGCGGGCGGTCAGCATATAAACAAGACCGAGTCCGCGATAAGACTCTATCACAAACCCACGGGCATCATAATAGAGTGCCAGGACGAGCGCAGTCAGTTCAAAAACAAAGACAAAGCGCTCAAACTGCTCAAAACGCGGCTTTACGATATGAAAACGAAAGAACAGCACGATAAAATAGCGAGCGAACGCAAAAGCCAGGTCGGCACGGGCGACAGAAGCGAGAGGATCAGAACTTACAATTATCCGCAGAGCCGCGTGACCGATCACAGAATAGGAATGACGCTATACACGCTCGAATCGTTTCTGAACGGCGATATCGGCGCGATGCTCGACGCGCTCCGCGCCGCCGACACGGCCGCGAGGCTTTCTTCGGAGGGCGATCAATGAAGACCGAATACGTAAAGTCATACCCGGATTCTCCCGACGAGGCGGGACTTGCGCGGGCGTCGGAGATAATAAGATCCGGCGGTCTCGTCGCTTTTCCGACGGAGACCGTATACGGTCTCGGCGGTTCGGCTCTCAATCCCGGCTCGGCGAAGAAAATATACGCCGCCAAGGGACGTCCGTCCGACAACCCTCTGATAATACATCTGTACGACGCGCGCGAAGCGGAAGAATACGCGTATACAAATGAAATATATTATAAAATAACAGACAGATTCAGCCCCGGTCCGATCACGGTCATACTGCCGAAAAAGGACTGCGTGCCGGACGAGGTCACCGGAGGGCTCGATACCGTCGCGGTACGCATACCGTCGCACCCCACGGCGCGCAGGTTCCTGCAGCTCTGCGGCGTCGCTGTAGCCGCTCCGTCTGCAAACATTTCGGGTTCTCCGTCGCCTACGTGCGCCGAACACGTCAGAGCCGATCTCGACGGTCGCATAGACATGATAATCGACGGCGGAACGTGCGATATCGGGCTTGAATCGACGATAGTGAAAATAACGTCGGACGGCGTCGTCATCCTCCGTCCCGGCGCGGTAACGGAAGAAATGCTCGCGTCGGTCGCGCCGGTCGGCAGAGACAAGACTCTGCTTTCCAAACCGTCAGAAGATCTGCGTCCCGAGGCGCCGGGTATGAAATACCGTCATTACGCGCCGGTCGCGGATGTGTTTCTCGTGCGCGGCGGTCATGACGACGTTATCGCGTATATGAAAGCGCGGCTTTGCGAAGACGAAAGCTCAGGCATAGTCTGCACCGAAGCGGACAGGGATGAAATAAGCGGTAAAAACGTGAAATATCTGCCGAACGATACGGAAGGTCAGGCAAGAGAGCTTTTTGAAATACTGCGCGGCTTCAACGAAACGGACGCGAAGCGGATATACTGCGTGACTCCGTCCCGCGTCGGCATCGGTTTCGCGCTGTATAACCGGCTCATCAAAGCGTCGGGATTCAGAAGCGTCGGCGCGACCGTGCCGATACCCGTTATCGGGCTGACCGGTCAGAGCGGCGCTGGCAAAAGCACCGCGGCGACAGCGTTTTCAGACGCCGGCGCCTACGTCGCCGACTGCGACGAAACGTACCGTTCCCTGCTTTATAAGAATTCCCCGCTGATAAAAGAGATAAAAAAAGCGTTCCCGACCGTGATAAAGCGCGGTCTGCTCGACCGGGCGGCGCTTTCGGCTGTCGTATTTGCGGATAAAGATAAGCTCGCGCTGCTGAATTCGATCACTCACGAAGCGATACTCAAAGACGTCAGACGTCAGCTTAAGCAGGCGTATGCCGACGGGTATAAGCTCGCCGCCGTCGACGCGTCTCAGCTTTTCGAAGCCGCTTTCGACCGTGAATGTACCGCCGTTATCGGCGTCTGCGCCGACGAAAAAACGCGTATTGAACGTATAATGAAGCGCGACGGCATAAGCGAAGAGCGCGCGAGAGCCCGCCTTTCTTCACAGCATAACGAAGATTTTTTCCGCGTATACTGTGACCGGACGCTCGAAAACAACGGCTCGCCGGAGGAGCTGTACGAAAAGGCAAAGCGGATAGCGGAAGAGTATCTGAAAGGAGAGGCGCAATGAAAGAAGCGATAAAACGCAGCGTCGTCGTGATAATACTTATCGCGCTCGCCGTCGCCGCCGGTTTCGGCGCGGACAGACTCTTCTCTGCTATACAGAGCAAAAACTACCCGAGAGCGTATTCGGAATACGTGCAGAAATACGCCGAACAGTACGGCGTGCCGGAATCCGTCATCTACGCGACGATCAAAGTCGAAAGCAATTTCAGATACGACGCCGAGTCGTACAAATCCGCCCGCGGCCTTATGCAGCTGATGCCCGGCACGTTCGAGTGGCTGTGCGGGAAAGAAGACATCGATCCCGAATCGGTCAGCATAGACGATCCCGAAATGAATATCAGAATAGGCACGAAATACCTTGCGTACCTTTACGGCGAATTTGAGATATGGGAGACGGTCTACGCCGCCTATAACGCCGGTCACGGAGTGGTGCGAAACTGGCTTGCCGACGAGAAATACGGCAAAGACGGTCATCTGACGGATATTCCTTATTCCGAAACGGCGTCCTACGTCAAAAAAATAACAGACGCCCGGCAGATATACGAAAAACTGCTTGAACAGGATAAAAAAGCCGCGTCAACTATGGAAAATCAATAAAAGGAGAATAAAAAATGCCGAAGAAAAAAGAAAAATCACAGGGTGAACAGTTAAAAGAAAAACTGCTCTACAAAAAGAAATCCGTCTTTGAAAAGTGCGAAGACGAGCGTCAGGCTGAGCTCGATTACGCCGAGGGCTACAAAAAGTTCTTAGACAACGCGAAGACCGAGCGCGACGCGACAAAGACCGCCATAGAGATGGCGAAAGAAAAGGGCTTTACCGAATACAAATTCGGACAGAAGGTCAAAGCCGGGGACAAGTTCTATTACAACAACCGCGGCAAAAGCCTTTACCTTTTCATCATAGGTAAAGAAAACCTTGAAAAAGGCATCGCGATCACGGCGGCCCACATCGACTCGCCGCGCCTCGACCTCAAAGCCAACCCCGTTTACGAAGCGGGCGGCATGGCGTTTATGAAAACGCACTACTACGGCGGCATCAAGAAATACCAGTGGACCGCGATACCGCTCGCGCTTCACGGCAAGGTCGTTTTAGCCGACGGGACCGAAAAAGACGTACTTATCGGCGAAGACGAAGGCGATCCGGTATTCTACGTCAACGACATTCTCCCGCACCTCGGCAGAGACCAGATGTCAAAACCCGTCGCCGCGGCGATCGAGGGCGAACAGCTGAATCTGCTCTCCGGTTCGGTACCGTTCGACAAAGAGACATCCGAGGGCATAAAACTCAATCTGCTCCGTTTGCTTAACGAAAAATACGGCATGACCGAGGTCGATTTCCAGTCGTCCGAGCTCTGCGCCGTACCGGCGGGCAAGGCGCGCGACGTCGGTCTTGACAGAAGCATGATAATGGCTTACGGTCACGACGACAAGGTCTGCGCGTACCCCGAGATCACCGGCATCCTCTCGCTCGAAGCTCCCGAAAAGACCGTTATGAGCATCATCGCCGATAAAGAAGAGACCGGCTCCGACGGCGCGACGGGTATGAAGACGAGCGCGTTCTGCGACATAATCTCCGATCTTGCGAAGACCCTCGGCAAAAACGAGCGCAAAGTCAGAGCGAATTCGCTCTGCATCTCGGCGGACGTCGCGGCGGCGTACGATCCGAATTTCGCTTACGCTTACGAGCTGAACAACTCCGCGCTGATAAACTGCGGCATAGCGCTCTGCAAATACACGGGCGGCGGCGGCAAATCGAGCACGAACGACGCGTCAGCCGAATACGTGGCGAGGATCAGACGCATATTCGACAGCGCAAAC